>Ga0315282_10002913_pt1 | contig 30984 bp, 24 predicted proteins | sample YL17G07_20_MG_FD_203693 | JGI IMG/M metagenome (GOLD analysis project Ga0315282, IMG submission 203693) | Sediment microbial communities from Yellowstone Lake, YNP, Wyoming, USA - YL17G07_20 | ecosystem: Environmental > Aquatic > Freshwater > Lake > Sediment | place: USA: Wyoming | collected... | reverse complement strand
GAACACCGATTGATCCTTTCATGTGGGCACCTCATTTTGTTAGCCAATCAGCATACTATGCGATTGGTGAAGTGTCCACGATGTGTCTGGACCTAGACACCCCCTCTCGCAAAATAGAACACGATACATTTTAGAAATGAAGCGAATATTTATAAAGTTAGATGGGGGCGGGTCCCGACGCTTCACAGCGTCGGGACCCGTGTGTCTTGAGGCGGCGCGTTGGTTAGGCGGCGACTTAGTTGGAGAACCCAGCATTTCCTAGGGTCTCCAGCATCCTTGCCGTCCTCACGGCGCGCTGCCTCGCTTGGGCAGCCTCTTGCCGCTTGATTGCTACGACCTCGGCATCGGCTTCCTCTTGGAAAGTCCTCAGCCGCGCAAGCCGGCAGAGCCGGAACTGGTCCCTAATCGCCCAGAGGGCGAGGAGGAAGCCAGCTCCCACCAGTGCTGCCGCGAGGCGGAAGGCTGGCAGCTGGGTCGCATTGACCTCCAGCGCACCGCGCCGGAAGAGCGACCAGACAACCAAGCCTGACGCCACGAAGCACATGAGACTCAACCACTTCTTGACTTCAAGCCACGTCTTTAGCCGTTGCATCGGAGGTTCCTCCTGTAGTGCGGGTATGGGAGTGTCTGTGGCTTCTCACCACCAAAGAGAACCCTCCTTGATGGTCGCTAAATAGTATAACAGAAAAACGACCCTTTGTCAAGGACCATAGGGTTTGATAATAACGCTTTGCCCAACTAAGAGGACTGTGGCGCAGGCGTCGTAGGCTCGTCGGCGCGTTTGATCGAGAGGCCGATGCGGCCGCGTTCGGCGTCAACGGCCATAATCTTGACGCGGACTTTTTGGCCGACTTTGAGCTCGTCGGAAACCTTGGCGATGTGGCGCGGGGCGACTTCCGAGATATGGACCATCCCGTCTTTGCCCGGGAGAAATTCGACAATTGCCCCGATTTCTTTACCGCTCATGCGATCTTTTTGAATATTCACGACCGTGCCTTCGTAAACCTGCCCAACTTCCGGCACGACGGTTTGCTGGCGCACCATCTGTTCGGCCTGTTTGGCATACTTGGAGTCAGGCGAGGAGATCAAAACTGTCCCGTCTTCTTCAATGTCGATGGCCGTCACCTCTTTGCCGCCGCATGAGGCGATAATCCCCTGAACGTTTTTGCCGCCCGGGCCGATCAGCTCCCCGATCTTGGCCGGGTTTATTTTTACTTTAATAATGCGCGGGGCGTAGGGCGAGAGATCCTTGCGTGGGGCAGCAATCGCCTCCCCCATCACCTTAAGAATCTGGAGGCGGGCCGCCTTGGCCTGCTGGAGCGTATCACGGATCATCTCCGAGGAAAGTCCGTCGATTTTCACATCAAGTTGAATGGCGGTGATCCCTTCCGCGCTGCCGGCGATCTTAAAGTCCATATCGCCGCCGAAGTCTTCAAGCCCCTGCAAGTCAGTCAAAATGGCATATTGATACTTGTTGTCCTCTTTAATCCCCTCGATTGGGTTTTTTTCTCCTTTGGGCGCCGTGACCATACCCATGGCAATGCCGGCAATCGGCTTTTTGATCGGAACACCGGCATCCATTAGAGCCAAGCTCGAACCGCAAGTTGCCGCCATCGAGGAGGAGCCGTTTGAGGAGAGAATTTCCGTAACCAGCCGCACCGTGTAAGGGAAGTCGTCGCGAGCGGGCAAAACCGGCAGGAGTGCCTTTTCGGCGAGGGCCCCATGGCCGATCTCGCGGCGCGAGGCCGAGCCAATACGCTTCACTTCTCCGGTCGAATAAGGCGGGAAGTTATAAAAATGCATGTAGCGCTTGGTTGTCTCCGCCTCCATCGTGTCAATAAACTGTTCCATGCCGGGCGAGGCAAGAGTCGCGACGGTTAGGGCTTGGGTTTCACCGCGGTTGAAAAGCCCCGAGCCGTGCGTGCGAGGGAGGAAACCAACCTTAGCGGAAATCGGACGAATCTCGTTGAGAGCTCGTCCGTCAGGACGCGCCCCATCGCTTAGAATCGCTTTGCGCACTTCACGCTCCAGAAATTTATGAAAGACTTCTTCAAGATCGGCCTGTTTATACTTGCCCTCGAAAATCGTCAGAACTTCTTCCTCGAGTGCTTCGATATCCTCACCGCGCTTGTCCTCTTCGGTTTCAAGGAGAGCTTTGTGGAGCTTGGCACCGATTTTCTCTTGAATGGCCGCTTGGATTTCAACGGTATGGTCTTCGACACTCAAACGATCCTCGCGAATGAAAGGCTTTTGCGCCTCAACCATCCGGCGAATCGGCTCATAGGTGAGCTCGATCGCCTCAAGAATTTTTTCTTCGCTTACCTCATGAGCAGCCGTTTCAATCATCAAAACCCGCTCGCCGGTCCCGACCACGACCAAATCAAGAACACTTTCTTTCATTTGAGACTTGGTTGGATTAAGGACAAATTTATCGTCAATCAGGCCGACCCGGGCAATACCCACCGGCCCGGCAAAAGGCGCCGGCGATTGGCAGACGGCCGCCGAGGCCGCCACCGCAGCCAGGATATCCGGATCGTTCTCGCGGTCATAGCTCAAAACTGTGATAATAACCTGAATTTCGTGGCGGAAATATTTGGGGAAAAGCGGCCGCAGCGGACGGTCCACCAGGCGGCTCGTCAGAACCGCATCTTCGGAAGGGCGACCTTCGCGCTTGATAAAGCGGCTACCGGAAATTTTCCCGGAAGCATAAAAGCGCTCCTCATAATCCACCGAAAGAGGCATGTAATCAAGCTCGGACGGCTCTTTGCCGACCACACAAGTAGCAAGCACGGTCGTCTCGCCGAGGCGGGCTACAACCGCCCCGTCAGCTTGACCAGCCAGTTCACCCGAAGAAAGCTGGATCTTTTGACCGTCCAGATCAATTTCCTGCACAATTTTTCCCATATTACCTCAAGAGTTCTTGGATCCAGAGGCCAAAGCGCCGCAGAAGGCGCACTAATCCTCTAAATCCAAGCTACTCAATTATTTTTTCAATTTTAAAGATTCAATCAGCTTGTCGTAACGTTCCGGCTCGTTTTTCTTGACGTAGTTGAGCAGGCGGCGGCGTTTCCCCACCATAATTAAAAGACCGCGGCGAGAATCAAAATCGTGCTTGTGCTCCCTAAGATGCTCTGTCAAGGCAGCAATTTTGTCAGAAAAATTTTTAATCTGAAAGTAAACCGAGCCAGTATCGGGTTTTTTCTTAGTCGACCTGCCAACTCTAGCCGGCTTGACCGGCTGAGCAGCAGTCTGTCTGGCTTTGACTTCGGCCTTGATCGTAGTCTTTTTCGACTTCGGTTTGGTCTTTTCTTTTTTGCTAATCTTCGGCATATTTTTCTCAATCCTCTTCTTAAACTTATATCACATCTTATGATTTTACGCAACAAAACTTTTTACTTTTGCCTTGTGGTTGACCACACCATCCCTTGCTTCGCAAGCCTACTGCCTTTTTCGTTTTTACTTTTGCCTTATTTTTTACCATTTTGTCTTTGGCTCACGGACAGCTTCGGAAAGGCGCTCACCTTCCTCTTGGGATGGTTTGACTTGCTCGTCTGCGTCTTCTCCAGCAAGACCTTTGACTTCTTCACCGATTTCCTCTGGCAAAATTGGGGTCTCCGGTTTTTGGCTGAGGGGCTCGACGAGCTTGGCCTGCGGGCTCTTGGCGCAAAGATCACGAATTTTCAGGAGGATTTCTTCGCGACTAGTCTGCAGATTACCTTGAACGTGGAAGGCCGCGGCTGCTTCGTGTCCGCCGCCGCCGAAAGCTTCGGCCAGAGGCGCAACCGAGAATCCTTTGGCGATCGCGCGCAAAGAGCCGTGGACATCGCCGCCCCGCTCGCTTAGAAGAAGGGCGAAATCACTGTCTGAAGCCGATTTGAGAAGCTCATCAACTACCCCGGAAAGGGCACTTTGATCCGCCCCGACCGCCTGCATCTCACCCGCAGAAATTTCTGACCAGACGAAGCGACGGGCACGGTCTTCTTTGACATTGGATAAAATTGCTCCCCAAAGCTTCAGGGTTTCAAGCGATTTAGTCTTGTAGAGATTTTTGACGATTTCCTGCTGGCGCGCACCGGCCGCAACTAATTGGGCCGCGACCGTTAAGGACTTAGGGGTGGTGTTAACGTTTTGAAAACTCGAAGTGTCATAAATTAAGCCAGTCAAAAGAGCCGTAGCCACGTCCTCGTCAATTAAAGGCTTCTCCCGACTCAAAGCCTCCAAAAGCGAAACTAGAATTTCCGCAGTCGAAGTAGCGACCAGTTCAATCCAGTTAATTTTGCCGAAGCGCTCGTTGGAGGGATGATGGTCAATATTGACGACCGGCACTTCGTAGAAAACATCGGTTGGTAAAGCTAGCTCGCCAAGACGCTCAAAATTAGGTGTGTCAGCAACAATCACCAAATCATAATTTGCCTTGGTACCTTGAACTTGGACATCCTCTTCGCGGAAGCGCCCGTCTTTGGGGGTGACGACGATATCCAGGGAATTCAAGCGCGGATTTTTCTTGTAACCCAACCGTTCGACTTGAGCGTGTTTAAGCTCAAGCGAAATAATAAAATCCGCAGTTGAGTCAATTTTCGTCAAGATATTCTCGGCTTGAGGGAGAAAGCCGAAAATCTTGGCTGGAGTATCGGCACAAGCCAGATGAACCTTTTTCCCCAGTTTTTCAAGGGCGATTTTCAGAGCGACCAGACACCCGAGGGCATCCCCGTCAGGGTTAGTGTGAGTAACGACTAAAACTCGATCCGAGGATTTTATCAGCTCAACAGTTTGTTGCTTAGGGGTAGTTTCGACCATCTTTTTTATTTAGTAGCTAAACGTAGCAAATCGGCGATTACTTGTCAACGGAGGAGAAATATGGTAGAAATAAGTCAAAAGTTAAGAAAAATTTTCTATTATGCTCTGTCATTTTGCATTTTAAGATTTAAATTTTGCATTTGACGAGCGAAGCGAGGAACATGCCCATCATCAAATCGGCCAAAAAGGCCCTCAAACAATCGCGCACCCGGCGCGCCGCCAATCTCACCAAAAAGCGCGCACTTAAGGAGGCTATCAGAAAAACCACTAAAGCCGCTAGTTTGGCCCACGCCCAAAGCGTGATCGACAAAGTCGCTAAAACTGGCTACATCAAGAAGAAAAAAGCCGCTCGGCTTAAATCGAGGTTAGCAAAACGCTTGCAGAAGGCGCCCGCCACTCAAGTCGTGACGAAAACCCGCAAGAGCGCCAAATCTAGGCCAACTAAGGCCAAGAAAAAATAAATGAAAACTAAGGGGGGACTGGTCTACGCCGCTAACGTTGCCTATGAACTAGGCAAGTGGGGTTTTGCCATTATTATCGTTGGGACTCTTATCCATAACTTCCTGGCGACAATTTTTGTCATCTCCGGCCCCTCGATGGAGCCAAATTTTCACAGCGGGCAAATCGTTCTCATCAGCCGCATCGGGCTTTTTACCGGCAAATATCGCCGTGGCGACCCGATGGTCATTCGCTTCCCGGGAGACCCGGAAAGCAAAAAATATATCAAGCGATTGATCGGTCTGCCGGGCGAGAAATTGGAGATTAGAAACAACAAGGTCTATATTAACGACGAGCATTTGATCGAGCCCTACATCAAACCGGTGGCTGAACAATATCTGCCTTTTTATTACGAGCGAGAAGAGTGGGAGACTGAAGCCGACACACTACATGCGCAAGGCCAGGTTTTGGTCAAGCCGGATTTGATCAGCGAACTTGGACAGGACGACTATTTCTTGATGGGTGATAACCGCGAAAATTCCAATGACTCACGCAAATGGTACCCGGCCAGCAAGGGAGATATGATTGGGCCAGTCAGATTTGTTCTCTGGCCTCTCAAAGACTGGGGACCAGTCGTCAACCCCTGGTACGGAGAAGGCCAAAAGTAGCTTTAGCTAACCGTTTGAGGCCATTGTTTGTGGTGGAATACCGACGGGAGGTTCGGGTGGTGGGAGGGTCTCGTTGAGTGGCGGGGGCATCACCGGGGCGATCGGCTCAGGCGCGGGAGCGGGCGGCGGGACAGATCCACCTATCGGTGAGGTAGGCGGCGGAGCAGGTGGCGGAGCGCTACCGGTTGGAGGCGAAGCCAGCGGATTCGTTGCCGACGGTTTAAAAGTAAATTGCTGGTTTTGATCTAAATCAATTAAAACGTTCTGTCCGGATTTGACTTCCCCCTTAATAATCGCGGCTGAAAGCGGGTTTTCGACCAAGCGCATTAAAACTCTCCTTAAAGGACGCGCGCCGAAGACCGGATCATAGCCCAGCTCGACCAGTTTACTCTTCGCATTCGGAGAGATAGTCAGCGTTATCTTCTGCTCGCCCAAGAGCTTGGTCATCTCTTTCACGATCACTTCGACAATTTGCTGCATATCCTGTTGCGTTAAGCCTCTAAAGACGATCAAGTCATCAAAACGGTTGATAAATTCAGGTCTGAAGGAGCGCAAGAGCTCAGCTAGAATCTGTTTTTGCAGGTTTGGATCGTTAACGTTAGTGGACTTGATGAGCTGAGTGCCGATATTTGAAGTACAGATAATAATCGTATTTTTGAAATCAACCGTTCGCCCCTTGCCATCGGTCAGCCGCCCATCGTCGAGAATCTGCAGGAAGATGTTGAAAACATCCGTGTTAGCTTTCTCAATTTCATCAAATAGAAGGACTGAATAAGGATTTTTTCTGACCGCCTCGGTGAGCTGTCCCCCCTCCTCGTAGCCAACGTAGCCGGGCGGGGCACCGATCATGCGCGCCGTGGCGTTTTTCTCCATATACTCCGACATATCGATGCGGATCATCTTGTCTTCGGTGCCGAACATCACCTCGGCCAAGGTTTTAGCCAGCTGGGTTTTCCCAACACCAGTCGGGCCCATAAAAATAAACGAGCCAACCGGGCGTTTGGGATTTTTCAGCCCGGCGCGATTGCGCCTGATTGCTTCACTTACCGCCTTGACCGCCGGTTCCTGGTCGACTAAACGCTGATGGATCAGCTCTTCGAGTTTCAAGAGAACCTTCGTCTCATCTTGAGTTAATCTTGAAACCGGAATCCCCGACCAGGCCGAAACGACTTCTCTAACCAAATCTTCCGTGACTTCTTTGGGAGAAATGTTTTTCAAAACCACCTTGGCGGCCGCTTCGTCAATGACATCAATTGCTTTGTCAGGCAGGAAACGATCGGAAATATAACGCTCAGAAAGTCGCACCGCCGCTTCAATGGCCGGTTTTTGGATTTTAACCTTGTGATGCTGCTCGTACTTGCCCTTAATCCCCTCGAGCATTTTGATCGCCTGCTCGGCAGTTGGCTCCTCAATCATAACCTTCTGGAAACGACGCTCGAAAGCCGCGTCTTTCTCGATATATTGGCGATATTCCTTGACCGTCGTAGCGCCGATTGTTTGGAGCTCCCCACGGGCCAGCGAAGGCTTGAGAATATTGGAAGCGTCAATTGAGCCCTCTCCGCCTCCGGCACCGATGACCGTGTGCACTTCGTCAATAAAAAGAATAATCGTGCCGGCGGCAGCCTTGATCTCGGCAATCAGCTTTTGCAGGCGATCTTCAAATTCGCCGCGGTGCTTGGCGCCGGCGACCAAAAGACTCAAATCCAGAACCAAAATGCGCTTATCTTTTAGCGGCCCCGGGGCTGCCCCCGAGGCGATTTTTTGAGCGAGCCCCTCGGCAATGGCGGTTTTACCGACGCCGGCTTCACCGATTAGAACCGGGTTGTTTTTGGTCCGCCTGGTCAAAATTTCCATCACTCGCTCGACCTCTTTGTCGCGCTCAATAACCGGATCGAGCTTGCCCTGCTTGGCCTTAGCCGTCAAATCAGTCGTATAGGTTTCAATCATTGATTTCCCGGCCGTGGTGGCAGCGCGGTCACGCTCCCCCTGGGTCGCTTCGCCTTTGGCCAGCTCTTGGGTTTTTTTCACGGCGACTTTTTGCCGCGCTGCTTCAAGCTTTTTCAGATCGAGTTTGTTATCTTTTAAAACTTGGGCAACCAGCCAATCGGAGTGTTTGGCAATTGCGACAACCAAATGGTATGGTTCGATAAATTCGCTTTTTGTTTCCTGGGCCAGGCGGCGGGCCTCCTCAAAAAGTTGCTTTGATCTAGAGGAGTATTCGGCCTGACCAGTAAACTCGCCGCGGGGAAGTTTGTTGTAAAGTTCATCTTGAATCTTTTTGGCATCCGCGCCAGCGCCTTCCATCAGCTCGAACCCACCCATCATCTCTAAAAGCGCCAAGAAAATATGTTCCGGATCAACATAGGGAGAATTATACTGCTTGGCTTTCTCCGAGGCAGCTTTGATCGCTTCAACAACTTCGGGTGAGAAATTCGCAAAGAGATCTTCGGCCTGTTTGTTAGAAACAACAATCAATTCCCCCTCCTTCAATTGATTTGGCACCTATCGGGTGACTTGTAACTTAAGTATAACAAATAATCTTTCGTCAAGCACAAAAGACCCCGCCGGAGCGGGGCAAGTTCATCAAGTCTGTCAAGTCCATAAAGTCTTTAAAGTAAGACGGCCCCCGTCGCGCGCGCGATGGGGGCCGCGGTGTGTCTCCTGGTATCAAATCCAGCCCTTGAGCCGGAAGACGCCCCAGGCGATGACCCGGTCCCAGAGGAGGAAGGTCCAGAAGCTCCTGAAGATCCACTTGCTGGACCCACCGTAGGGAGACCAGGCGGCAACAACTCGGATGTAGTAACCCTCTTCCTCCGGCATCAGCTTCCGGAATACGTCCCGCACGCGCTTCATGTGAAGCTGCTGCGCAACTACGATGGCCGACTTCCAGCCGTGCGCATCCATGACCTCCTTGAGCGCCACTCCGTTCGCACGCGTATCGTAGCTCTCTCTTTCCATGACCACTTCGTATTGCGCAAGATCCACGATCGACGAGGCAACCTCGCGCATCGCCGCCGCCTCCGACCTCCTTGCTTCCACCCTCGGAGGATACCCCCGGCCGATGAACGCGATGGCCGGTGCCCGGCCATCCCTGAGAAGGTACGCAGCAACCTCCGCCACCCGCTTCGTCTGCGGGGAGGGCTGGTATAGGTCAGGAGCAAGAGTCTCCCCGATCGCAGCGATCACCTCAGCCCGACTCGGAGTTCGGTCGTCTTCTCCCACCAGCAAGTGCTCCAGTGCCTTCGCGAGACTCAATAGTCTCACCTCTTTCCCGCCCAAGGCGGACACAGACTGGTGCCAGATTATTTATAGCGCCCGGCACAGGCGCTCTCTAACTTAAGGTACGGATACTGCTGAGACTATACCATAAGCCCACCCTTCCGTCAAGGTATACAGCGCAAATTCTTCCCGCCAAAAAGGCCGCCTCCGAGGTGGCCTTTTATGGGTTAGGACAAGCCCAGATTCGAGATTTCAAGATTCCAACTTCTAGTGTTATAATAAACACAGAGAGAAAACGGTTGGAAATACCTGACCGCTTTGTTCTAGGTTTAGATGCTATCAATAAGGAGGGGTGTGGGGAGAAAGAAGAGACTTTTGCTGACTTTTGCCCTGACGGCCGTTCTCTTTTCTGTTATTCCTTCAGCCCAAGGATTAAAATCCGCCCACGCCGCCGTCACAACCGATGTTTATCAAACTACCGACACCTCCTGGAGCCAAGACAGCGAAGTAACCGCCGTCGGTAAGGCGGCGGCGCGGGCGCGCGGGGTCTTAAACTGGGTCCTCTCGATTAAAGACGCCGGTTTCGCCCCAGTTTCAGGTAATCAGGAAAATGCCCTCTTAACCCTCTGGGAGAGGATCAGGAATTTTGTTGTTGTCCTGTACTTCGTCATCCTAGTCGTGATTGCTTTTGGCCTAATTACCCACGCTAACTGGGCAGAAAAGTCCCGGCGCCAGCTGCCGATGTTAGTAGTCGCCTTCGTTTTGACTTTTTTCAGTTTTGTCTTAGAGGTGACGGTCATTCGCTTCACTGACCGCGCCCAAGACTATTTCTATACCCTCCACAAGATGGGTGAGGCGGGCACTCTAGAGCAAAAACACCTTCGGGCGGAAGATTTGCTGACGGTGAGCTTTAATTATCAGGATTTTGTTGGCTTCCGCCGCAACGGCCCGGCTTTCGTCGAGGCAGCTCGCAATCACCTCTTTTTGGTCAAGGCCACGACCTGGACCAATTACGCGATCGCTCTCATCATCGTGCTGCGCATCATTATCTTATGGGGCTTAGTCATTTTTTCGCCCTTCCTTTTCCCGTTTTTAGTCTTTCCCCTAACCCGAAAGGTCGCTATCGTCTGGCTAAGGGAATACTTCCGATGGCTTCTTTTGGGCCCGCTTTTTGCTCTCTTTTTAACCGCGATCCCCTTTATTTGGCGCCACACCGACATCAGCGATATCGGTAAAACTCTCCCCACTCAACAAGTCCAAACCAGCGGCATCCCGATCGGCGTCAGCCCAGGCATCTTCCAAGGTACAACACCAGAAGCAACCTCTTCTAACGTCTACCAATCGGGGACGAACATCCTCCTGGCCCCGCCCGGCTCTACCCAAACCTTTCCACAGCTGACTTCAGATTTGGCCAAGGGCAATAACCTCTCCGAAACCGACACCTACGCGCGCTATATCGTGGCGCTTTTGATGATTTGGGGAGCAATCATTTTACCTTTCCTGCTGTTGCGCATCATCATGGGCATTTCCGTAGAGGCTGGGCGCAACATCCAAAACGTCTGGAGCCGCTCTTCAGCTTCTCAATATCTATCCAATTGGCAAAAGAGAATTACCCCCCAACCCCCCGCTGGTCCGAAACCTGGTCCGGCGCCGGTACTTTTGCGCGAATTTAAAGAAAAAACTGTACCGATTGCCGCCCCGGCCGCCCCCAAGGAAATCCGCGAGAGCCGCATCAGTGAAAAAGTGTTTAAAGAGCGAGAAATCGAAAAGCTCTCCGTGCCGGCGCTTTTGAGCCTGGCTCAACTTAAGCAGGCCGCCCCGGAAGTGGTGGAATTTTTGACTATGCCGGCTAAGCGAACGCTGGCCAATTTATCCAAGCTCGAGCAATCCACCCAGTCCACGGCCGTCACCCGTCAGGCAATCGACAAAATCGCTCATCCGGAAAAAATCACTGACCAAGAGGAAGCGCATCGCTATCAGACAATCAAAGAAGCGATCTTTATGAAAAGTGTTGCCGGCGAGGAGTCGGCGCGGGCTCTAAATGCCGCTGTCACCCAAAGCACTGCCAAATATCTAGCATCCGACGTTGGCCGCGAGGTCCAATCAAGCGCCGCAGCCCAGCTTGCCCAGAGCGCCGCTAATGCTTCGCAACTCATAGAGCAGACTCTGGAGCGCCGCCAAGACCAAACTTCACAGCTTGCCCGCCAGGGGCTTACCCAAATTAAAGAAGTGACGAAGCTGGCCTCACTGCCCTTGGAACAATTCAGGGAGCGAGAGGTCAAAAAGGTTGTTGAAATCTCTAACCAGCTGCAAAATCCCCAAGCCATCTCCGATGAGCAAAAGCGCGCTCAATTCGTCGCCTTAAAGAAGGTTCTAAACAGCGAAGCTCACGCCGGTCGAGACGAGGCGCGCGAGCTAAAAAGCAACATCCGAGGAGTGCTTGACGTTGCCAAATATCTGTCACCTGACATTAGCCGGGAAATTCTACTAAGCTCGCTCAAACAATTTGCCGGAAGCGCCCTTGACGTCGTCCAAGGAATTGAAAATAAAACCCAAGAGGGCATCCAGAGGCAGGATCGCAAGGCGCTTCTAGTCGCGCCGGCTTTGAATCAAGTTAAACAGCTCGCCCAAATTGCCACCCAACCTCTCGAAAAACTCTCCGACCAAGAAATTAAAGTGGGATTAGCCCTTGCCAAAAAGATCGAAGATCCGGCCCAGGCAGCCACACCCGAAGAGCGCTCTCAATTTGAGGCTCTCAACGAGCAAGTCAAAGCCGAGGTGGCCGGCGGCGATCCATCGGCACTTAGTTTCCAGGACGATGCCTTCAATTTTCTCCAAAGTGCCCAAGGGGGCGAGACTCCACCTGCCGCCACGCTCGATCAACTCCAAGGAGTTGCTTATGGCAACCGCGATTTTCTGCAATCCAAGACAATTTGGGCAGAACATTTCCGCAAAGCCCCGGTGCCTCTCTCGGATACAATCAAGAGTCGCCAAGACTGGCTGCGCTCGGAAATTAAAAAATACGACGCCATTCTTAAAGATCTGCTTTCTGGAACTTCACAGAAGCGAGATGCCGCTCTAAAGGAAGCACAAAGCGTTTTGCCTTTTGTCCTGATGGGCAAATATCAACTTTCCGAGATCGCCCAGTATCTGTTGGCAAAATTTGAAGCCGCCCGCGAGGTCCTCGCCGGACTGACGAGCGAGCAAGAACAGAAGGAAGAGGAAAGCGGAGAACTGGTGATGGTCAAGCGGGGCGAAAAAGCGGCCGAACCGAAGAAAATGTACCTTGAGCAGGAATTCTCCGAAACGCCGGCGGCAGCCGAAAATGCTAAAATGTAACCATATGCGCAAATCCGCAATTTTAATTTGCATCTTGGGACTATTTTTGACCGCCTGTACTTTAGGTACCGAGAGTACCTCGACTTCAACCACAACGCCGAGTTCTGCCAACCCCTATGGTACTCTGATTGGTGTCGACCCCGAAAATCCCTACCCGCTGGCCGCGAGAGTCGAAAACCAGCTCTGGGTCACAGTCGATTACTACCAGAAAGATGCAGCGCAAGAAAAAGTAGGCCGGAATGAGAAATACTTTGGCATTGGGCGCGGTTTCATCTCCAACGCCAAAATTGCCGAAGGAGCGGCTGATTGTTCGAAGATTCGCTTTAAGAAACTAAGCCAAGCTAACTGCCAGGGCAAATATCCCTACTCCAAACTTCAAATCGCCGACAAAAGTTCTCTTTATACTGACACGTTTGACAGCGAGCCTTATGTTTTGGAAGAAAATTTCCGCGGCGAAAAGCTCGACCTCGACGATGACGGAGTCTTTGACGTAGTCTTTGTCGTCAACGAAACCCAAACGACCAAATCCGCCGAGGGTGGAAAGATTTTTGATATCTTCTTGGCCGAGAGCAAGCAGGGAATTTTGGACACGCCGGATGTGAGCCGCGGGACCTTGACCGGCAAGAATACGAACGGAGAAGCAGTTACTTTGGGCCGAACGCTCAGGGAGATTTTCGAGGATTGCGGTCAGCCGGCCCAGACCCAAATTCAGCCTTCTTCTCTTGGCCTGGTCGGCATCGGCCTGACCGGTCGGGGGGTTGATCAGGCAGCCGAAATTGAGCAGCTCAATAAAAAATATGTCCAACAGGAAACTTTGCCGCGCCAGCTTAACTTAGCTGCGCTTGAGAGTAAAAAAGACGAAATTGACAAGATTAACTCCGGCAAGGGAGACTTGGTCAAAGAATTCCTGGATAGCGGTATAGCGAAAATGGCTTGGTGGCTGGCAGGGTCGCTTGCCAGTGGCGATGAGCACGCGGGTAGCGAGCTTTTTGCCGAAAAAAATGCTCTCGATCTTGATAACCTGATTGAAAATTTTTCGAGCCAAGTCGATTCCTCCTCGAAGATTAAAGCGATTTTAACCTATAACAAAAACGCTGGCTTAAGCTATTTGACGATAACTTTGGAGAACAAAAATGGTCAGAAGCAATTTTTGCGCTACCGGCCGCAGACTTTCAAGGGCGCCACGATCACTGTCGAGAACACCAACGGCACGGGTTCCAATCTCCAGGCCCAGCAATTTAGCGTCTCCCAAGAAGAGGTTAAAATCGATCGCGACCCCTGGTGCGGTTTTACCCCTGAAAGTAAGCCGGCCATTTATCTTTATCCTGAAACAACCAAAATGGTCAGGGTCAAAATTGGGCCGGCCGTCGGGCAGCGCACCACCACGATTCCGGAATATAATCCCAAAGAGGGTTGGCAGGTTCTGGCTACCCCGCAAGGAGAAATTTTTACCGCAGGTCTTAAATATTCTCATCTTTTCTATGAAGCGATGACACCTTACCCAGCGAAACCATCAAAGGGGTGGATTATCCGAGGGGCTGGTGAAGAGCTTGCCGCTGATTTAGCGGCAATTGGGCGCGTAAGCGGCCTGAACGAGACTGAGGCAAAAGAACTCGGCCGCTATTGGCGGCAGAAGCTACCAGCAGCCAATTATTATTTTGTCGGCCTCATCGAGAAGGAAGAAATTGATCGGTTAGAGCCACTTGAAATCACCCCCACACCCGATCGGCTTTTGCGGGTGCGGTACTACTTCTCCGCACAAGAAACCAAAACAACCGTTGAGTCTCCCGAGCTCACCCCCTTCGTTCGCTCCGGCTTCACCGCCGTGGAGTGGGGAGGATACGTAGAGTAAGGCAAAAGTTAAAAGGCAAAAGGCAAAAGTAAGGTATCCCCCGAAGGGGGATTTTTTATTGCACTAAGGGATCGGAGGCGATATCGAAAGAGGCGCCGATTTGATCAATAATCGGCAAAAGAGTCTTGGCGAAACTCTCAACTCCGCCGATTGCACCGGCGTAATCATACCAGCGCGGTTTGATGAGTGAGGCCTCGGCAAAACGCGCTGCCCAGCCTCCTTCACAGGAGAGGGCTACAGCGTAGGGCAAATATTTTTCAAACAAATAATCCTGTCCGCGAATCATCTCTTTTCGGCTCAGAAAATTTCTAAATTGCCACAAAGCTTGTCGCACCGCTGCCCCACGAGGAGAAAAAACCGAAAGCCGTGAGGCGAGATTGACCATTAGCATCCCAAAGAGAACCAAGGAAAGCCAGAAGAAAAGTATATATTTGGGATCAGGCGAGAAAATGGCAAAAATCCCGTAGCCAAAAAGCCCAGCGAAAAAGCTCGCGATACCGATGAGGCGAAATTTCAGATGGTAGCGCGAGGGCAGCTCGTCAAAGTAACCTAAGCTTCTTGCTTCTTCATAAATCCCCAAATAAACGAAGGCGATTTTGCGCGAGAAAAGATGCCGCCCGAGGCGCGCTTCGACATCCAAGGCCCCAACTTGCCTTTGGCGGGGCAAGAAAATTTTATCGAGCAAGACCATCTCATAAGCTTTGAGCTGGGACTGCTGCAGCGAAGTGGTGACTCTGCGATAGATGACAAAATCGTCCCCGCGGTTGTAAATATCAAGATAGCCGCGCTTCGCCAGGTCAACTAGAATCGCCATCAGCGAGCGGGCACTCACTCTGCCTTCCACCAAGACGCTGGCTACCGCCGGCGGTAACCCCTCTGGCGGGTCACTTAGCTCCCCCGTCCCTCCCCGGCTTAGCGAGAAGAAATAAGCTTTGTAAATCATAAAAAAAGTAATAGCCGCAGCGACCAAAGGCAAAAGAAGACCACCAACGAGCCAAAGCACACCCGGAACCGCCTGCAGAGACTGGCTGACTTTCTTGGTCGTTGGCAAGTTAAAATAGCCTTTGGGAAAAGCACCAACAATCGTCACGGTTGAAGAGGGCCCGACATCCACGGCACGGTAGGTAAGCTTCCGTCCTTCCAGAAATGCTCCCTTGGCAGTGGCCCCATGCACGGCGATTATTTCCGGATCCTCGACCAATCGGCTGATCTTTTTGGGCAGATTAACGACGATTTCCGCCTTGGGATAAAATTCTCCTGATTCATTCATTACAATATAGCGCAGCTCCTCCCGATCATTCAAAACTTTGACACTCTCGGCGATTTTCTCATCTCGGATATAAAGTGAACCATTCTCCTTAAGGTCCATTTCTAGATAATAAAAATCGTCGCGGTTAGACATATTGATGTTATCCGCGACTGAAGCGGTCACCTCGCGGGAGGCCTCGACCCCCTTAACTACCGAGCGAATTTGCACTCCGCCCCAAATCATGAGGCCGATAAGAGTGAAAAAAATCAGCTTTCGATAATAGATCCCGAACAGCACTCTCCTCCTTACGCTCCTCACACCGCTAAAACCAGGTCCTTAAGGCCCTCTCTACCTTCTATTTTACCTGTTTTGACCGCCTCATCAACCGCCGCCAAGGCCGCGTAAATTTCGCCCAAGCGTTTCCAAGAAACTGCACGGGCGAAGGTCATCATGCGAGTCACTTGAAAAGGTGAAAGGCCGCAAGATTTGGCGATGGCATAAGAGTTGGAAGATTTCCCGAGTGCCTCCTTGATCAGGGCGGCATTTCGATATTGATAGTTGATAAGGGCGAGGATTTTCAGAGGTGGCTCGCCAGAGGCTAAAAGAGCTTCAAGCTCGCGCAAAGCGGCGGCCTTTGAATTCGGAGTGGTCAGATTCTCGATTAAAGTGAAAACGTTGCTCGTGAGGTTGCGGCTAACCAGCAGTTCGATATCATCTTTGGAGATAGGGCGGGTTGCGCAATAAGTTAAAAGCTTCTCCAACTCACTTGAAACTTGCCAAAGATTAACCCCTGTAAACTCGGCCAGCGCCTCGAGGGCTGTGGGCTCAATCCGTCCACCGCTTTCTTTAACTTTTTGCAAAATAAATTTTTTAACCTCACCCAAGGAGAAAATCGGGCAGTTTTGGGCTACTTTGGGCTTGTTCAAGGCCTTAAACAAGCCCAATCTCTTATCAACATCGGCAAAATCGGCAAAAACGACCACGCTGCTTTTAGGGATGTGCGGAAGGAAATCTTTGATTTTTTCAATGATTGGGCGGTTTTTCGCCTTAAAAATGTCGCGCACGACGACCAGGCGGCTGGTAAAAAGAAGGGGCATTGCCTGCACTTGAGCGGCAAAATCCTCAAAAGTTAGATTCTCCCCTTCCAGAGTCACCAAATTCAAATCCCCGCCGGCCTTTTGCCGGTAACGTTCTTTAAGGTCCTGAAGCTTGTGCTGGACCAGATAATCGTTAGGGCCGTAAATGAAAAGAATCATGCATAAATTTCTAAAACAGTCTTTCCTGCTGTCCTCCGGTCCGGTGGCTTTCCGGCAGCCGTTTAACCAGGGATTTAAAGCGGTATTTCTCCAAAAAATCTTTCACTTTAGCGTGGTCAAAATCACGGGTTACAGCGTCTTTTAGGCCGAAGGGAAGGTCTAGGTCAGTCACAATCGTTGCGAGCTTTTTGGATAATTCGGCTTGCTTTTGGCCAGCGGTCAGTTTTATTAAGACACCGGGAGAGAATTTCTCGCTAATTTCTTCGGGCTTCCTCAACACAACTTTATAAATTTTCTCGACCGTGCCATATTCTTTCAAAAGAGCGGTGGCAGTTTTCTCGCCGACACCGGCCACTCCCGGAATATTGTCCGAGGCATCCCCGCAAAGAGCTTTATAATCGATAATTTGCGCCGGAGTCAGGCCAAATTTGCCTTGGACGGCATTGGCATCGTAAACCGTTTCTTTAATTTTGCCCATCGCCGGCATCGCCACTTTGGTGCGCTGGTCAACGAGTTGAAGCGTATCTTGGTCACCGGTCACGATCAGCACTTCTCCGGATGAGAGCTCGCCGTTGACGTGTTTGGCGATCGTACCGATAATATCGTCCGCTTCATAGCCCTCCTGGGTCAAAAGCGGAATCTCCATTGTTTTCAGAAAATCCCAAACCGCCGGGATTTGATCGTAAAATTCCTGCGGCGGCTTGACTCGCTTGGCTTTATATTCATCAAAAAGCTCATCGCGAAAGGTCGGTCCTTTGACATCAAAAGCGACCGCTAAATATTGCGGCTTATATCGTTCAATAAATGAGAAAAGAATTGAAATAAAGCCGTAGAGAGCGTTGACTAGCTGGCCGTTTGTTTCAAATCGCGGCATCGCATGATAAGCGCGGTGCAAAATGGCATTACCGTCAATTAAAATAAAGGTCCCTTTTTTCATGAACTCATCTTAACATATTTCCGCTAGCGTAGCTTCGCCCCAAATTTATCCAAGAGTGCTTTAATAATTTTTTCAACTTCCGCTTCGGCTTCGGGATCCTGCAGGGTCCGCTCGCGGGATTCGAGCCAAATGTGAAAGGCGACATTTTTCTTGTCTTCGCCAAATTTGTCAGAGGCAAACTCATCAAAGGGCTCCACCAAAACCGCTTTTTCAGAAATTTTCAAAATTTCCTCCTTGATCTGCCCCAAAGTAATTTTTTTATCAACAATAAAAGCCAAATCTCTTTTAACGGGCGGGAATTTGGAAACCGGCCGATAGGCAACCTTCTGCCCCGACACATCAAGCGCCAAATCCCCTAATTTCAAACCGTCGAGAATCTCGTCGAGTTTAATTTCCGCTACGCAAGCAGAAGGTTTTTTAATTTTAAAACGTTTAAGCTCATCGCGGGGAATTTCAGTAATCTTAAATTCTTTGCCCGGAAAATTTAGTTTATCAGTGAGTTCCCGGACGATAATTTCGACTTGGCGCGAAGATTTTCCGCTTGTTGCAATGGCCAAATGAACTGCTTCTCCCTTTTTAGAAAAAACGTGGCCGATTTCAAATATTTCAATATCATCGAAGCTCGGATTTTTGGCGACGGTTTTTAAAAGCCCCGGGATCAGAGAATTGCGCAAATAGCGATTTTCTTCTTGAATAGGGTTTGAAACTTCGAGCAAATCTTTGGCGCAAATCTTCGCTGCTTTAATATCCTCTTCGGACAAAAACGGATAATTTACTGCCTCCGTCAGCCCCCAGCGCACGAGATAATCCTTGATTCTTTCCCGCCGGTAAAAATCGGTTTGGGCAGGTTTTTGAACCAAGTGTAGAAGAGACTCGGATTTTATTTTTTCCAAACCGACGAGGCGCACGACCTCCTCGGCCAAATCCTGCCAGACGTAAATATCGTGCCGCCACAAAGGGACAATAGCTTCGCCATTTTTTACTTTAAATCCGAGACGGGTCAAAATCTGATCAATCTCAGAGTGAGAGAGCTTCAGACCAGTTAGCTTAAGAATTCTTTCGTATTCGATTTCGACTTTCCGTTCGAGCGGCTCTTTTCCGGCTTTAACCGTACCGGTCAAAACCTCTCCACCGGCAATTTCTTGAATTAACTTGGCGGCCTTATCAACCGCGGCCTGTACCGCACCCGCATCCACTCCCCGCTCAAAACGGGCGCTGGCTTCGGTCGGAAGCTCAAGCGATTTGGCGGTGCAGCGGATTGATTTGGAGTTAAAGACTGCCGCTTCGAGCACCACTTCGCTCGTCCCCTCGTCAACTTCGCTATTTTTGAGCCCCATCACCCCAGCAATGGCAACCGGTTTCTCCTTGTCACAAATAGCCGTCGTGCCTGCAATAAGCGCTCGGGCCTTGCCGTCCAAAGTCGTTGTCTCCACCTCCTCGTCCAAGTCCTTGACGACAATCTTACTCCCGGCTAATTTTTTGGCGTCAAAAGCGTGCAGCGGATGGCCGACATCAAACAAAACATAGTTAGTTGCGTCAACCACATTGTTAATCGAGCTCACGCCGAGCGCGGTGAGGCGCTCCTTGAGCCACTGCGGCGAAGGACCGATTTTTACGCCTTTGATAACTTTAGCGAGATAAAGCGGACAGTTCTCGGTCGCGATCTCGACAGCAATCTTTTCGCTGGCCTTGGGCTGGCTTTCCTTAAGGTGCACCTCCGGCTTTTTAAGGGGAACATTCAAGGCCGCGGCAATCTCGCGCGCGAGGCCGTAATGCGAGAGCAAATCGCCGCGATTAGGGGTAACCTCAACCTCAAAAGTTACATCAGCCGCCAAAACTTCCGCAACCGGCCGGCCGAGCTTTTCCTCTTGCGGCAAAATCTTAATTCCGCTGTGATCTTGGCTCAAGCCCAGCTCGCGCTCGCTTAAAATCATACCGGCGGACTTGACCCCACGGATTTCCGCTTCTTTGAGCTCCTCGCCTTCGATCATCGTGCCAGCCGGGGCAAAGGGAACTTTCTGACCAACTTTGATATTGGAAGCACCACAGACAACTTCGATTTCCCCTTCGGCGGTTTTCAGCTTCACCAACTGCAGGCGATCGGCGTTGGGGTGCTTTTTAATCTCAATAATTTCCGCCACGGAAATTTTCGGGTCGATTTCTGGAAACGCAGTGGAGGCTTCGACTTCGCTGCCAAGTTCCGTGATAACCTCAAAAAGCTCCTCATTCGAACAAGGAATTTTGACGTAATCTTCCAACCAGCTCTTTAAATATTTCATCCTATGCTTTTTACAAACTTTATAAACTTTACGAACTTTTAACTTATTCAGAATTGCCTTAAAAACCTTAAATCCCCGCTTCGAAGCAGGCGAATATCCTTGATGCCATACTTTTGCATCACCATGCGGTCGGGCCCCATCCCAAAGGCAAAACCACTATAAACTTCCGGGTCAAGACCCATATTCTTGATCACAATCGGATGAATCATCCCGCTGCCCAAAATTTCCATCCAGCCACTTTTGCCCATTACATCAATGTCAAAACCCGGCTCAACAAAAGGATAATTATGAACGCGCATTCGATATTTGATGTTGGCGCCGTACATTTTCTTGATGGCATGGCTTAGGACATAAAATAAGTGCCCGACGGTGACATTTTTATCAACGTAAAAGCCCTCGAACTGTGTGAGCGTCGCTTCATGTCTTTCGTCCGTGGCTTCATTGCGATAGCAGACCCCGGGGCAAACCAGCCGCACGGGAGGCTCATGATTTTCAAAGGCTCTGACTTGGGAGTTAGAAGTATGAGTGCGCATCACCCGGCCGTCTTTGAGCCAGAAAGTATCCTGCACATCACGTGACGGGTGATCGCTCGGTACATTTAAGGCGTCAAAGTTGTACCACTCCGTGTCCACCTCTGGGGCTTCCACCACCTCAAAGCCCATCTCCTCAAAGATTTTGACTAATAAGCGCAGATATTGCGTTTGGGGGTGAAGATGACCGGCTTTCATTTCTTTTTGTAGCCAAGTTTAGCTAATTCCTCCTGCACCACTTTTCTTTCAATCCACGGCAAATGCTTCTTACCGACGACGCGGAATTCTTGGGCACCCATACCAGTAATGACGACTGCATCGCCTCGACGAGCTAGAGACAGCGCCTTAGCAATTCCTTCCCGCCTGTCCTCAATTTTAAAGTATGTCTCGTCCAATTTCATCTTTTGGGTCTTGCTGCCGCGCGGCACTCCAGCGACCACCTGCTCAATAATCTCCCGCGGATCTTCGGTGTAGGGCTCCTCGTCAGTCACCACGACTATATCGGCAAAACGGCCGGCGATCGCGCCCATTAGTGGTCGTTTGGTTTTGTCACGATCGCCGCAGGCGCCCAAAACGGCAATCAGCCGCCCGCGCACGCCTGGGGCAATAGCGCTATAGGCTTTCTCCAGCGCATCGGGCGTATGGGCATAATCAATTAAAACGGTGAAATCCTGTCCGCCGACAATTTTTTCCATTCGCCCAGGGACACTTTCAACCGCTTCCAGCCCCTTCTTTATCGCCTCCGGCGGCACCCTTAATCCATAGGCTAAAGCGGCGGCGCAAAGAGCATTTGAGACGTTAAACAGCCCAGGGAGGTGAAAATCTAGGGTAATCTGCACCGTCGGCAAAACCAGAGTAAAAATCGTCCCGCTAGCATCCGGCAAGATTTTGCGCGCCACGACATTGGCTCTATTGGTTTGTGAATAAGTCAGAACCCGACCGGCGGTAAAGCTCAAGAATTTTTCCGCCGAAGGATCATCGAGATTAACCACGGCGACATACGGCCGATTTCTGAAAAGATTCAGCTTCGTTTCGACATAGTCTTCGAAGCTGCCATGATAATCAAGGTGGTCGTGCGTTACGTTGGTTAGAGCGACCGCAAAATAGCGAATCCCCCAGTTGCGATATTGAGCGATGGCATGGCTAGTCGTCTCGACAATTGCGTATGTGCAGCCGGCCTTAACCATCTGGCGCAAAAGTTTCTGCAGCTCAAACGGGCTAATGGTTGTCATATTAGTGCGATTAGCCCATTCTCTGGGGCCGACTTTGAAAGTTGTGGTCGTTGCCATCCCCACCCGCTCGCCTGCCTCCTCCAGAATTTTGGCCAAAAGGTGACAAGTGGTCGTTTTGCCGTTGGTGCCGGTAACGCCGATAATCTTGAGCCGTTTGGAAGGCATGCCGTGAAGATAATAAGCCATTCCCCCTCGCACTTTATGAGACCATTTGACGAGACCCGGATGTTTTTCTCTAATATTTTGTTTCAAGCTCATCTATTGCCTTCTAAACTTTTCCGCTATCTTAAAAATCTGATACCACGTCGGTTTATTGACGTAATCGTAACTGCCCAGAACCTCTACTGCTTTCCCGCCGAATTGCTCTTTGAAGCGCGTCACGCCGGACCATTTATCCTCCTTGTCGGGAGCCGAGCGACCGATCAAATCATACTCTCTACAGCCACGTCCCTTTGCGTCACGCATCACTTGCCAATGCATCAGATAGGGAGCCATTACCTCCTTGTGCTCTCTTGACGAGCCGCCGTATAAGTAGCTGGCTATACCGCCGCAGAAGCCGATGATCGCTGACGATAACGGTATATTTTGATAAGAAGCGGTGTAGATTTCAAGATAGTCCGAACCTTTAAATTTGTCAACCATATTTCGGAAATATTCTAAGGAGCGGCCACTGATTTTTTCTCGCCGAACTGTCTCCGAGTACAAATTATGGAATGCTTCTAAATTCGCCTCACCGGTTTTCACCTCGACCCGATAGCGCTCGGCGACCCGAATGTTATATCTTCCCTTCGACTTCATACCCACAAGGATTTCATCTTCGGTTGGCGTCAAGTCAACGATTTGGCGCCATTTCGGCTGAACTTGCTCGAAAGCCGGGGCAAATTTCATTGATTGAATCAATTTGTGGGAATTTTCCGAAAAGGGATTTATGAATTCCACCCGAGAAAAAATAGATTTTTGCTCGTGAGTAATTTTTTTGAGCTGATCAAGCTGGGCCGGATTAATGTCGTCGGTATCGACTTCCGGCAAATACAAAAAGTTCTGACCCAGGGGGAGACTTCTTTTGTGTATAAAAATCTCGCCCAAGCGTAAAATCTTAAAACCTTGGGTCTTTTTAAACTCGGCCCACTCGTGAGTTTGCAAAATTGATCGCACGAGATTATCTTAGCAAAAATAACAGGTATAAGAAAGGTCCACTTGCCTCTGGTCCCTAACCAGGTCACTGCCACCCCGGGGGTGGCAGCGGAAATAGGTTAAGAAAAGCGCAAGTCCCGCACCCTGCGCGCTCGCGCAAAGTGCGGGACCAGAACCATCACGAGGCAGCTGCTTCAGATGCCGAGGACGAGAGTGTGCATGGGGATGTTGTAGCAGGTGCCGTCGGCTGTTTTGATGACAGCTCCCGGCGCCGGATGGACATCGACTATCTCTCCCTCGAACCTCTCTGGCAGCGTATTCAGCGGCTTCCTCCTAAACCGGAACGCCCACGACTCCTCTTCGACTTCACGTGCGGAGCTCCCCGAGGGGAAATCTAGAGTCACTCTCCGACCGACAACACCCTTGTCGCGTGCCGCGATCAGCTTCAGCAGCTCGAGCTTCTTCGCCAAGACCTGTGTCGCCGCGGCCTGCGAGAGCATACCCTCAGTCATAGCAGCACCAACGTCACCGCACATCTCCGTTCCTCCTTCGCGCTTCATGATGGAACGACGCCATGAATATAGCTTATTTAATCTGGAAAATCAAGGGTTTTTATGCTAAAATCAACCCGTTATGAAAAAATTTACTATTCTGGCTATCGAGACCTCGTGCGACGAGACGGCCGCGGGCGTTATCGAAGCCAAAAAAACGGCTGCGAATTTTGAGTTGCGTGTTCTCTCCAATGTGGTCGCCTCGCAAATCGAGATTCACAAAAAGTGGGGCGGGGTTTATCCGGAGCTCGCCAGCCGCGCCCACCTCGAGGCGATGATTCCGGTTTTAGAAGAGGCGCTCGAGCCAATCGGCGGGACTAAAAAACTAGCCGATAGCATTGACGCGATCGCGGTAACAGTCGGGCCCGGATTAATCGGCTCACTTTTAATGGGAGTCGAAACGGCCCAAATCCTTGCGACATACTATAAAAAGCCGGTTGTCCCTGTCAATCACCTTGAAGGTCATATCTATGCTAGTTTTACCGGAAAATTAAAAAATTCATTGAAAATTGCCAAAACTGGTATCTTTCCAGTTTTGGCGTTAATCGTCAGCGGTGGGCATACGAGCTTGGTTTTGATGGAAAAACACTTAAAATACAAAACTATCGGCCAGACTTTGGACGATGCGGCCGGCGAGGCTTTCGACAAGGTCGCACGAATTCTCGGACTCGGCTATCCGGGCGGACCGTTAATTGAGAAACTCGCCGAAGGCGGCAACGAAAATGCCTACGAGCTGCCCCTGCCGATGGTCAAGCAAGACAATTACGATTTTTCTTTTTCGGGTCTTAAAACAGCTGTTTTATACACCACCAAAAATCCCGCCACCGGAAAGATGAAAAAATATCATAAGGCCGACTTAGCGGCATCTTTCCAAAAAACCGTCAGCCAAATCTTGACCCAAAAAACTATCCGGGCGGTCAAGGACTTTAAACCAAAAACCGTCATTTTGTCCGGTGGAGTCTCGGCAAATAGTCATCTCCGCTCGTTTTTTGAGAGAGAAATCCGCAAAATAACTGAAGCGCAAATCCTCATCCCGCCTAAAAATCTCTCGACCGACAATGCCGTCGGCATCGGCCTAGTCGGTGCGCTGAAACTTCTCAAAGACAAAAAAACCTCTTGGGACAAAATCAAAGCCCAAGACAATTTCCCGATCGACACTTCGACGGCAAGGCTACGCTATTGCCGCTCAGTGTAAATTTAAGGCAAATATTTTTTGATATTCGTGTCGGGATTCATCCGATAACGCGGAAGCTCAAAAGGTCTATCGGTTGAAAATTGTCCGCCCAGCTCGGTAGTGACGGCCAATTTATAGCCAGCAGATTTGACGGTTTTCTCCACCTCTTCAGAAAACTTTCCAGCCGGGTAGCAAAATGAGATAACCGGCTGACCGCTAATTTGCTCTAAGACCTTCTTTGACTCCGACACTTCCTTTTCCAACTTTTCATCCCCGAGCTTGCTCAAATCAGGATGAGAGATCGAATGTCCTCCCAGCTCATTTCCGGCGGCCACCAGCTCCTTGAGCTGATCTTTGGTCATATATTCATCTTTGCCAATCGAGCCTGTCAAGATGTTAAAGGTGGCATGGAAGTTATATTTATTTAAAAGCGGCAAGGCGTATTTGTAATTATCGTCGTAGCCATCGTCAAAAGTTAAAACGACCGCCTTTTCGGGCAATTTATTGAGGGCGACTAGCTCATACATTTTTGCTAGAGTCATTACCTGATAATCATTTTTTTTCAGATACTCAAGTTGAGAGACAAAACTATCCTCCGAGGTGGTCAAGCCTTGCCTTATATTGTCTGCATCAGAGGGCAAAGGGCCGATATGGTGATACATTAGAATCGAGGCCGTGACTGTTTTTCCTTCAGGCCACTTGAGTTGTGAGGCCGCCGTTGTCGTTGGCGTTGAAGAATCTTGTACGCTGGCCGACACCTCGCGGTTAGTCAAGTAAAACCAAGTAAGCCCCGCAAGAGCTGCTGCAACAATTAACAATCCCAAAATTTTGACTTTTAACTTGTGGTTTTGCCTTTTTCCTTTTTCGCCTTTACTTAGAACCCCCTCCACTTTCCTCCTTAGAGAACAATATTACTGTCCTTCCGGCTTGCTCGGCCCGCGCAGATATTTGGCCGCCCACGGCACGTACGAAGAGTTAAATTTCTGCTCAAACAAAACCTTGCCGTTCTTGCTCACTTTATAATTAAAAGTGGCCTTGGCGCCAGAGTGCTCGCGATCAATGCGCTTCTCCTCTCCGGGCTCTAAACTCGGATCATCAATATAAATTGGCGGAGGTGGGGAGGTTATATCATAGACCTGCGGATCCGATGTCTCCACTGAACGCCCATCTTTAGTCCCATAAAAATCAAAGGTAATTTTGTTGCCGGAAACACTTCCTTGAATCAAGATGTAGTTTGGGGTATCGTTGATAAACTTCAAATCCGGCTGCGGCGAATAGATTGTCGCGTCCATCCCGACCGGTGGCTCGTAATAGCTGACTCGGTAGGAATGATTTTGCCGCTCGGTAATTTTAAGCCCCGTATTCATCGCCGCGCGAAAAAGAGTCGTCGAAACCTGGCAGAGCCCGCCGCCAAACTCCGGCACGGTCTCGTTTTCTTTAATCACCAGCTCCTGCAAATAGCCGCTTGAAGCATCAATTTTCCCCAGCTGTTTCAAAGTGGAAAACTCTTCGTCCGGCTTTATCAGAGAACCGGAAATAAACTGGACTCCGTTTTTGATGTTGTGAATGCGATTTTCGGGGCTATTTCTGAAATCGGTCGTAGCCGAGCCGATTAGCTCTTTGATGCCATACTTTTCAATGTCGGAGGGGGACTGAGCGGAGATGGCCGCCGGCTCAACCTCGCTTGGCAAGGCAATCTTTTTCTTCTGTCCGGCTTCAAGTGTTTCGATAATCTCATCGGTGGCCTCATCTAGTTTAACGAGGCGGCCGTCGGAGGAAGTCTCCTTAATTGTCACTTTACCGTCAGAGATGGTGAAGCGGGCGTCTTTGGGCAGCTCATTAAGCTGGTCGGCTTCCTTTTCTAAAAATTCACGCACCTTTTCGCGATTGAAAGAAACGTAGACCGGCCCGAGCTTTTCCGAGCGAGAGAGGAAGCTGCGCTCTTGACTGGCCTCCTTTTTAAGTTCGATCATTGCGCCGAGAGTATTCGTGGAAAGGGTGACCGTTTCTTTCGGCCCTTCGAGCTTGACCTCTTCGCTGGTCAGCTCGACCGCTTTGTCTTTGAGGCCCTCGGCTTCGGACGTGGAGATAACTGGCTGCTCGGCAACCAGCGTAGTTTTAATTTCATCTTCCTCATCCAAGCCCAACCGCGCCACAATTGCCTCTTTAACGGCATCAAGATCGATGGTCTTTCCCTCAGAGGGTTCAATAACTTGAGGCTTGCCCGATTTAACCTTAAGGTTAGTCTCTGTTTTGGGCGTACCAACCTCACTATTTATCGAGGAGAGCCAATCTTCGACCATCCCTTCGTTAAAGGTGTAAATGAGCGGAAATTCTTTTCTAATGACGAGCGAGCTTGCAAGGGGAAGGATATTGCGCTGCCAGTTACTGTTATGCCCGTAGGCAAAAATTTCTTGAGAGGTTTTGTCCTCATCAAGATCCCAAGAAACCTCTTCAAAAGATCGCTCCCAAGATTTATCGTCAAGGACAATCTTGATTTTTCGGCCTTTAGCTTCCTCTTCGGTCTTTTTGAGCTCATCTTTAATTTGACCTTCACGTTTGCTGGCAACCCGCATCGAGTTAGTGTAAGAGTTTAAGAGGGCCCGGTCACGATAGCTATAGCCATAGGCGACCAACCCACCAGCCAGGACGATGAGTGAGATAAAAAAAACGACCACGAAAGTTTTCACTACCTTCTTGGTCCGTCCCAACCTTTTTGCTGATCTTGCTGGCATTATTTAATAATCTCCTCCAAAACTGCTTGCGCTACTTTTTCTCGTCCCATCTGCAGCCCTTCTAGCGTTACCAGGTTCAAATAGACATCCTCACCGACCTTGGCTCCCGAGGGCAAAAATTTGGCGCTAATTTTAACGGACTGCCCATCAGAGAAAACCAATTTCGCCAAACCATGCTCAACCTCGACGATCCGAGTTTTAAGCGGTTTATCCGCCGTAAGAAGGGTGGTGTTCATCAAACAATGAATCCGACAATTAGCAAAGCAATAATGTTGATGATCTTAATCATTGGGTTGATAGCCGGTCCGGCTGTATCTTTGTAGGGATCACCGACCGTATCGCCGGTCACAGCCGCCTGATGAGCCAGACTGCCTTTGCCACCGTAATTTCCCGCCTCAATATACTTTTTCGCGTTGTCCCAAGCTGCCCCGCCCGAAGTCATCGAAATGGCGACAAAAAGACCGGTAACAATTGAACCAACCAACATTCCCCCCAAAGCGACCGGCCCCAAAAGAAAACCCACCGCCAACGGGGCCACAACCGGCAGGAGCGCCGGGAAAATCATCCGTTTAATGGCGGCTCTAGTGACAATATCGACGGCCCGGGAATAATTCGGTTTGGCTTTACCCTCCATTAAACCCTTGATGGTCTTAAACTGGTAGCGCACCTCCTCCACCACCTCCCCGGCCGCCTTGCCGACCGCTTCCATCGAAAGGGCGCCAAACCAATAGGGCAGCAGTCCCCCGATAAAGAGTCCGACCAAAACTTTGGGATCCGAGAGAGAGAAGAAAAGCGTTCGGCCTAAAGAGGTGATTTCTTCGGTATAAGCGGCGAAAAGAACAATCGCCGCCAGGCCCGCCGAAGCGATCGCATAACCTTTAGTCACGGCTTTGGTGGTATTGCCGACTGCGTCCAGAGGATCAGTAACGGCACAGACCTTTTCCGGCAGCTCCGCCATCTCGGCAATCCCCCCGGCATTATCGGTTATCGGCCCATAGGCATCAATCGCCACGATGATGCCAGTCACCGAGAGCATTGCAAAGGCGGCAATCGCCACCCCGTAAAGATCGGCGAGCAGATATGCAGCCAGGGTGCCGGCGGCAATGACCAAAACCGGCCAAACGGTCGCTTTCATCGAGACGGCTAATCCGGTAATAATATTAGTGCCGTGTCCGGTTCTGGAGGAGGCGGCAATGCTTCTAACCGGATTAAAGCTGGTTGAGGTGAAATATTCGGTGATCACCATCATTGCCGCTGTTACTATGAGTCCGATCGCTCCACAGTAGAAAATCCGCAAAGGTTCATTGTCCCCCATCAACCACTGGGAGACAAAGTAGAAGATTAGCGCAGCAACCACGCCGGTAGCAACCACTCCCTTGTAAAGGGCGGCCATGATTTTCTCGCCGGAGAGACGAACGAAGAGAGTCCCAATAATCGAGGCGACAATCGAGGCGGCGCCTAAAACTAAAGGAAAGACTACCGCGGGCGAGTCGGAGGGGAAAACCAGACTGCCAAGAAGCATAGCCGCCACCGCCGTCACCACGTAGGTCTCAAACAAATCGGCCGCCATTCCGGCGCAGTCTCCGACATTGTCGCCGACATTGTCGGCAATAACCGCCGGGTTGCGCGGATCATCCTCGGGGATTTTCTTTTCAATTTTGCCAACCAGATCCGCCCCAACGTCAGCTGCCTTAGTAAAAATTCCTCCACCGAGACGGGCAAAAACCGAGATCAAAGAGCCGCCCAAACCTAAGCCCACTAAAGCTTTAGGATCACGAGTTATGGCATAGAAACCGGCTACTCCCAAAAGACCCAAGCCGACCACCAGAAAACCGGTCACGGAGCCTCCCCTAAAAGCCAGATCAAAAGCGCGCTTGAGACCTCCGCGAGCCGCCTCGGCGACCCGAACGTTAGCGCGTACGGATACATTCATGCCGATATAGCCGGCCAAGGCGGATAGAACAGCCCCAATCAAAAAACCCGCCGCGGTTGTCCAGTTCAAAGCCAAGCCAAGAACCAGCGCCAAAATTACCGCCACAAAAGCCACTGTTTTATACTGGCGGTTCAGGTAAGCCGAGGCCCCCTGCTGGATAGCTAGGGCAATCTCTTCCATCCTCTTATTGCCGGATGGTTTTTTCAAAATCAACTTGGCGGAAACTGCTCCATAAACGATGGCTAAAACTCCCGCCCCCAGCCCCCCGTAAATTCCGATAGAGTCTATGCTCATACGCCTCCGTGCCTCTCGTTATTATTATAAAAATGCATATTAGTAAAACTTCGCTACTTTCTGTGTTCTTTGTACAATATTTCTCGATAAACTTCAAGGGTTCGACGGGCAGTCTCTTCCCAAGAAAAACGTCGGGCGTTTTCGCGGCCGGCGCGGCTCAAACGTTCGCGCAGCTTATTGTCCTCCAGAACCATTTCGATTTTTTCCGCAATGTCCCCCACACTTTCCGGGTTAAAATAGAGAGCCCCGTCGCCATAAATCTCCGGCAAGCTGGTGTAGCTCGAAGCCACAAGCGGCGTTCCGCAGGCCTGCGCTTCTAGCCCCGGTAGGCCGAAACCTTCAGATAGAGAAGGGAAGACAAAAACCGTGGCGTTGTTGTAAATCAGCGGTAAATTCTCATCAGAAACGAAGCCGGTAAATTTCACGGCGCGCTCAAGATTTAACTGTTTAACTTTCTCTTGGAGCTGAGGATACTTGGGGTCAATTCTGCCGACAAAAACCAGTTGCAATCGCCCTTTCCATCTTTCCTCCTTGATGATTTCCCCAAAGGCTTCGACTAGGCGCAAAAGATTCTTGTGGCTTCGCCACTGGCCAACCGACAAAATATACGGACTTTTAAGGCGATATTTTTCGACTCCCTTAAGGACTCTCGGATTGGTGATTACTTTGAACTTCGGGTCAATGCCGTTATAGGTGGTAATTATCCTGCGAGGCGGAAGTTTATACTGACGGACTAACTCCGCTTTGACAAAATCGGAAACGGTCAGAATCTTTTGCGCCCGAGTAACGGCGTGGGAAATAACACGATGATAAATTTGCCGCTTGACAAGACTTCCTCGTTCCGCCCAATTCGAGAGTGTCAAATCATGAAGCGTTACAACAAACTTGCCGCGGTACAAAAGCGGGTGATTAAAATGAGGAAAATGAACCATGTCCGGCTTGAGCCGATTCAAAAGCCGCAAAATCTTGATCTGCTCCCCCAGAGAATAATGCTTGGCATCAACTTCAATAATCTCGACTGGGCTTTGCCGCTCGTTGAGGGCCCGGGCTAAGTCAGCCTCCAGAGTCGCGCCGCGCAAGGCCAACAGAAAATATTCCTGCTCCTTGTCGAGCGGCAAGAGCGCCTTCAAAAGTTCACACGAATATCGCCCAATCCCTGCGTGGGAAAGCGACAAAAACCGCCCGTCAAATAAGATTCTCTTGTCTTTAGCCATCAGAATTTATAAAGTGATAGCTCTTGATTTTCCTTATCCTTCCCTAACTTTACCGCCTCACAGGGGGACTTTTCAACACACCAGTCGGGTTTTTCATAAGTTAAGTCATAAAACCAAACCGTTTGGCCTCCTTTGAGTTTAGCAATCTCGGCA
>Ga0315282_10002912_pt1 | contig 30997 bp, 38 predicted proteins | sample YL17G07_20_MG_FD_203693 | JGI IMG/M metagenome (GOLD analysis project Ga0315282, IMG submission 203693) | Sediment microbial communities from Yellowstone Lake, YNP, Wyoming, USA - YL17G07_20 | ecosystem: Environmental > Aquatic > Freshwater > Lake > Sediment | place: USA: Wyoming | collected... | reverse complement strand
CTATTTCGATCATCCTCGCCCTGAAGGTGCCGTCGCTGAGTGTCAAGCCGTTTTCTCGCATGAATTCTTTTGCTTCTTTCCATTTTCCGCGGTTCATGTGTAGCAGCAGTATGCAGTCTATGGCGTGGTCCTTCTCCAGCATCGCTTTTATAGGAGCCAGCTTGGGGCCCGTTAAGATGCGTTTTACCTTCGCCTCTTCTCCACTTTTCATCATTACACCATCCTTTTATGCTCGTTACTATAGGTTGGACTGCTTAAAAGATTTAACCTATATTACGATATATGACTTATTACTGGCGATATATAGGTCAATTCCGCCGTCATTTCCTCTTTCGGAAGAAGCGCAGTCCATCCTTTTCAAGGACGTATTCGAACCCCACTTCAAGCAAAGCTTTGATCTCCTCAGTTGTCCTCGCCACTCACGCAGAACTCGTCATTGATGTTCTGGAACAGTTGTTGTTCCAAGGTTATGTACGGCATCGTAGATTTTATGTCCCTGTGACCCAGGAGTTGTTGAACATGGATAATGGCGACATGAAGTACCTTTTTGCTTTGATGGATGATGAGACTCGTTTCTGGATAGCTCAGGAAGTAGCCAAATCAAAGTACAAGCATGACGCAAGAAAACTGTTTCAGCTAGGCGTGAAGGTTACAGGAAAGAAACCCATGACCCTAATCACGGATGGACTTCCAGCTTATCACGATGCCTACAAAAAAGAGTTCTGGACTATGAAGAAAGAAACAAGGACAGAACACGTTAACGCTATCAAACTTTCAGGAAACATGAACAATAATAAGATGGAAAGGTTCAACGGCGAAATCAGAGACAGAGAAAAGACAATGCGTGGACTCAAGACGAAAGACACACCAATTCTTACGGGGTATCAGATTTTCCACAACTACATTGGAAGGCATGATGGGTTAGAAGGAAAGACTCCTGCCGAGGCTTGTGGAATTAAGGTGCAAGGTAAAAACAAGTGGTTAACCCTAATCCAAAATGCGTCTAATGAACGGAATCAAGGATGTTGACAATATTGAACAGAGAGGTGAGTTACAGAAAGTTTATAATCATTACTGATTATCTATATCTGATTGGTTTATGAATTACTCAATTGACTATGTTGAGAGGGTTCGTTCTACCGATTATCCTTCTTACCACTCAATTCCTTATTGGTCTTCAACCTTCCTAAGTCAAAACATAGTCACATTAATTGGAGAAAGTGAAAGAAGCTTATCCGTTCAAAAGAATACAACCATGCAGGTAGATCCGTTTCACATTATCAACAACATTCAAGCGACTATCAGTGTTGCTTGTGCTCTAGATGATAGCGACACGCGGAAGAAGGTATGGAGAGTCTACTTTGGAGATTCCTCTCTTCCGAGAATTGAGGATGATCCTGTTAACAAATACTATGGTTCTCTAGACAAATATGTTGATTGGACAAAAATCGACTTAAAGAAGTCGGGGTCAAGAATAGACCGCTATCTCGACGAGTAGCATTCTGGAGACAGCTAACGTGGTTCAGAGAATATATCTGGACACAAACATCTTTATCCATTGTGGGTTGTCACAGCTAGACCAAGGAAAAGCTAAACGTTCCAAAAAGCTTTTAGAACAAATCTCCCAAGGGAAATACGAAGGGGTCGTTTCAACGTTATGTCTCTTGGAGATTTGCGAGGTCGTTAGGGGACTGGCAGTCGAAGTACTCGGTGTTAATTCACCAGCCGATTGGAAAGCAATGATTAGCAGTACTATCGAGTTTATCTTCAAGAACAAAAACATTAAGGTGATTGAAAGCAATCCAGAGGAAAGACTCGGCACTTCAAAAATAAAAGATTTGATGTACTGTTCTGTCGTCGATGACGCGCATAGAATGATAGTCAAATATAGCGGAACGACAAAGGAAGAGCGGGGGAAGTTTGTCCACAAGGGAGTCGGATGTGTCGATTGTTTGCATCTTGCTTTGGCAAAAATGGTGGAATGTGATTTGATTGCCACATTTGATAGGGGTTTTGAGGAAACACGGATAGAGGTTGAACCATTAATTATTCAAGACAAAGTCTGGTGATGGATGATGAGTGTAGGATTTGAGTTCGTTGATGTAGTATCGTCTCAAGAAGATTGGAGTGTCTATAAACTGGAAGATGGCACAATTGCGAAAGTTAGATTCATTTTGATAAAGGCAGTGAGGGAAGCGCGACGTGATGAGTTTGGAAACCCAGTTTACTCACTAAACTCACAAAATGTGGTTGGTAGCATTCCTCCAAAGTCATTAGTTAAATCGCCTTCGCCACCATTCACTCAAGAAGAACTTTCTTCATCTATCGACAAAGAGGACATTGAATTTAAAATCATAAAAGAACCTTGGAACGAATTTCATTTGGCAGATGGAACAACAATAAGAGTTAAAATGGTTTTGAACATGATTTCCAGAACTAACAAATTCGGTAGCTACGGCGAGCCAATTTACTTGACGAATGCTCAACCCATGATAAAAGCCATTCTTGCTGAATCTCTGAAGCAGAAAAAAGAACCTTCTCATCCCACATTCAAACCAACCTAGTGTTTTCACTGAGCACGCAGAAAATGGTATGAGACCCTCATATGGGCTCGTTTTAGAGGTCGTTCGTCCGACGAAAGTTAACAGCCAAAACCCTCCGACGACAAGTTAATAGAACCCGTTTTCAAAATTCAGAATCTACGTTTAGTATCCGACGATTTTTCACAAGGTTCCTTTCACCGATTTTTTACAGGGCTCTTTTGGGCTCGTTTTCACCGAAGACTTTACAGAACCCTGCTTCCCGCATGATGGACTGCAGACGCTGGTTCCCAGGTGCCCCACGCTTTCCATAGGCCTGTCCTGCCCAGAAAACCCTAACTGTTCATGTACCTGAAGGATCACCCTGCTTGACTATCACAAGAACGCCCAAGACGCTCATCCGTTCCAAACGGAGAAAAAAAGGGGAGTTGCGGGAGACGTCGCCAATGTAACCTTTGATATGATACCTGAAACATGTCTGGAGACATGTCCATTCAGACTTGCCAAATCTAGAAGTCCTCTTTCTTTGCTTCTTTATCAACCATGAAAATATCGTTCCCGCGACTTTCGCCCCTTGGACATGTTCTTGCATTCGCTCAAAAAGCTCTGGCGGTCCGAGTAATCATCGCCAGAAAATGATGACCTGCCGCTTTCAAATCACAAGCCAAAGAAAGACTCTTTTCCCCATTCAATTCTGAAGTTGTTTGTTTGCAGGTTTCTTGTGTTTTGGGGTTTTGACCATACATTGACTGGCTGGGCGGGATTGTTTTCGCAGTTTGAAGCAATGGTTCAGCGGGTTTGGTTGAGTTTGTGGTGGAAAAGGCGCGTGGAATACAGTTTGCCTTTTGGGTTGTCATTCTCGTCCTAGTGGGTGTTTTAAACTGGGTACGTGAGCTTACGTTGTAGGCGTGGGTATCCATTCCGCAAGTCATAAATGTCCAAGTGGAGGGATATTCAGATGATGTTTGCACGTTGAATGGGTTCGGTCACGATGGCATACCTGACGGAGGCAAAGTCTTCACTTGTTTGACATTATCTCGGTAGGCCATCTCAGCATAGATTCAATTTTCTTGCCAAGCAGGAAAGGACCTTTCACCGTGTTGGGCGGCTCGACGGCTTACGTTTCTTTTGCCGCTAGACGTTTGGATGCAAGGGTGTCTGTCGTGTCAAAAGTTGGGGGTGACTTCCCTGAAGCCTACAAGTGGTGGTTGGGGGAGGAGGGCGTCGATTTGTCTGGCTTGGTTAAGGTTGAGGGTGCGCAGACGACACGTTATGAGTTAAGGTACAACGACGACTTGTCAGAACGCGTGTTGAGGCTGAAAGCCAGGGCCGGTCCGATTCTTGTTGATGACTTGTCTGACTCGCTGAAAGCCAAGGCCGTTCACATCGCGCCTATTGATGGTGAAGTCTCGTATGAAGTTGTGGAGAAACTGCGGAGTTGCGCGCCTATTCTTTCGTTGGACCCTCAAGGGCTCGTACGGAACTACGGTGAAGACGGCAGTGTTACTGTTGGCAGCTTGAACGACAAGCGCATTTTGAGGCTGGTTGACATATTCAAGTCTTCCCTGCGGGAAGCTGAAGCCGTCACTGCTACATCAGACTTGGGTTCGGCCATTAAAACGCTGCATGACGTGGGCGTCAAGATAGTCATCGTGACTCTTGGGAAGGATGGTGCTGCCGTTTCTGTTGAAAACAAGCTTCACAAGGTTCCCGCCGCCAAAGCCAACAGGATAGTTGACCCAACCGGCGCCGGAGACGCTTTCATCGGCGGGTTCCTTGCCGAATACGTTGAGGGCGAAGACTGCTCATGGAGTTCATTTGTCGGTTCATCAGCAGCTTCTTTCGTGGTTGAAGGAATCGGCCCAACAAATTTCGGCAGCAAAGAAGAGATCTGTGACAGGGCCCGCGGTCTGTATGAAAAAGAAAATTAAGGAACATGTTACACTGTATTGGTTAATACTGATGAGGATTAAGAGGCGTTTGCTTTGGGGCGTATTGCCAAAGGGGCAAGATGCAGCGTATGCGGCAAAGAAGCTGTGAGGTCAATCTCAGCAGACAAGGTCAAAGCCGCGGGGCTGAGAGTCGGCAGTGAAAAGCGTGCCTACCTCTGCAGGGAGCACTACAAGGAATATAAGAAGAAGACTAAGAAAGACAAACAGCTTGAAAGATGGAGATATCAAGGCTAGATGCGAGAGGAGGAAACACCATGAGAATCCTGCAGCTCCATTCCAACTTCATCGTGTACAAGCCTATCCGGAAAGAGATAGCATTGGCTGAAGACGCTGAGAAGAAGGAGAATCGTCTTGAAGAAATAGTAGTGCTTTTCACGGCAGTAGAAAACGGCGACAGTGAAGAAGTAGGCCGCAGGGCCATAGATGAAGTTGAAGCGTTCCTCGGAAAACTCAAAACTAACCGCATACTGATCTATCCGTATGCACATTTGAGCAGCAACCTAGCCAGACCGGCAGACGCATTAAAGATTGTTAAGGCCATGGAAGCATGCGCCAAAGAAAAAGGCATAGAGACGCACCGCGCCCCATTCGGATGGAACAAACAATTCACCATCTCAATAAAGGGGCATCCGTTGGCCGAGCAGTCACGGGAATTGTTGCCCGCAAAAGAGAAAGAAGCGGAGAAGGTTTCTGAAGCAGCAAAAGCCGAAGAAAAACTGAAGTCTTTCTGGCACATTCTTCAACCAGACGGAAAACTTGTACCCGTGGAAGGCTTCAGCTTCAAAGGCTATGAGAATCTTGAGAAATTCGCAAAGTATGAGATATCAAAAGTGAGAGCCAGCCAACTGATGCCTCCTCACGTGGCCTTGATGAAAAGGCTTGAAATCGCAGATTATGAGGCGGGAAGCGACCCTGGGAACATTCGTTGGTACCCTAAAGGAAGACTTGTCAAGTCCTTGCTTGAACAGTTTGTAACTGTCAAGATGAGCGAGTACGGAGCCATGGAAGTTGAAACTCCTGTAATGTACGATTATCAACATCCAAGCTTGGCAGATTATCTGAACAGGTTCCCTGCAAGACAATACCTGCTCAAGTCTGAAGACAAGGAACTGTTCCTGCGTTTCGCAGCATGTTTCGGACAGTTCCTCATGGTTCATGACGCACAGTTCTCTTACAAACACTTACCCATGAAAGTGTACGAGCTAACGCGGTACAGTTTCAGGCGGGAAAAAAGCGGCGAAGTGGTAGGCCTCAGACGACTACGAGCCTTCACTATGCCCGACTGTCACGCCTTCTGTGCGGACTTGGACCAAGCCAAGAAGGAATTTATGACACGGTTCAACCTTTGCATTCAGATCCTTGGCGAAATAGGCTTACCAAAAAATGATTATGAGGTTGCAGTACGTTTCACGAAAGACTTCTACAAAGAAAACAAGGAGTTCATCACTTCCCTTGCGAAAACCTTGGGTAAGCCAGTTCTCGTTGAAGTGTGGGAGGAACGCTTCTTCTACTTCGTGCTTAAATGGGATTTTAACTTTGTGGACAATCAAGACAAGGCCGCGGCTCTTTCAACTGACCAGATCGACGTTGAAAACGCCAAAAGATACGAGATAACCTATACTGACGAGAAAGGAGAGAAACGTTATCCGCTCATATTGCACTGCTCTCCCAGCGGCGCGATAGAAAGAGACGTTTATGCTCTGCTTGAAAAAGCCTACAAGACACAGCAGGAAGGCGGAGCACCGATGCTTCCAGAGTGGCTTTCTCCGACACAAGTGCGCATGATCCCCATTTCAGATAGTTTTCTCAAAGATGTAGAACGTTTCGCTGAAGAACTGGAGAAGCACAGTGTTCGCGTCGACATTGACGACAGGCCGTTGACGTTGCAGAAAAAGGTGCGAGAGGCCGAGATGGACTGGGTTCCATACATAGTAGTCGTAGGCAAGAAAGAGCTTGAATCAGGAATGCTTCCGGTGCGAGAAAGAAGCTCTGGCAAAATGCGAAGGCTTCAGCTTGATGAGCTGTTGCGCGTCATTGGAAAGAACACTGCTGGGAAACCGTTCAAGCCGTTGCCAGTGCCAAAGTACCTTTCGAGGAGACCGCAGTTCCACGGTTGACGATGGTTGAAACGGCCGGTTCTTTCCAAAAGCTATATCAAACCTTGACTCGATAGATCAGCTTCTGGGTTTGGGGGCATTGATGTTGGAGAAAGAGTTTCAAGTCTACATAGATGGAAAATACTACCCAAAGTCGCAGGCGAAAATCTCCGTTTTCGACCATGGACTGTTGTACGGTGACGGCATTTTCGAGGGAATTCGCGCCTACGACGGTGTAGTTTTCAAACTGAAAGAACACATTGACAGGCTTTACTGTTCAGCTCATATGATAATGCTCCAGATACCCGCAAAAAAAGAGGAAATGATTCAGATAGTTGTCGAAACGCTGCGGAAAAACAACCTGAGGGATTCTTACATACGGCTTGTAGTGACAAGGGGAATCGGAGACTTGGGACTGAACCCAAAGAAATGCCCTAAAGCCACAGTCATAGTGATCGCAGACACGATAGCGTTGCACAAGAGCGAGGCCAAGGAGAAAGGTGTCACTGCAATGATCTCTTGGGTGAAAAGGGACCCTGTTGACGCTACATCCCATGAGATCAAGTCGCTCAATTATCTGAACAGCATACTGGCCAAGATCGAGGCAAACTCGGCTGGTGTCGACGAAGCAATATGTCTTGACAAGAACGGTTTTGTCTGCGAGGGAGTTGCGGAAAACATATTCATAGCCAAGAATGGAAAACTGTTCACGCCGCCCAGCTATACGGGCGCGTTGCCAGGAATAACGGCTGCAGAAGTGATGAAGCTTGCCAGAAAACTGGGCTATGACATCAAAGAAAGGAACATAACACCTTACGAGCTTTTCAACGCCGATGAAGTCTTCTTCACGGGGACAGCGGCAGAAATCGTGCCCGTGCGAGAGATAAACAAGAGAACGATAAACGATGGAAAGCCTGGACCGCTGACCAGAAGGTTGATGGAAGAATTCGGAAAGCTGGTTCAAGACCCCAAGGAAGGAACGCCAATCTACAAGTAGTCCATGCTGTTCTGAAAGAGAAACCGTGAACAACCTGCCTACCTGAATCCTTTCTATCGTGTACACTCTTGCCAGACAGTTGCCTCGCTATTCCCGAGGCGGAGCAGCCTGCACAGAATATTCAGTCACCAGTCGCAAACGCAACATGCAGATTTCCCCTTTAACTTGGCTCCCTGAAGAGTTCAGTTCACATGTGCATTTTGTTGATGGGATGCTTGTTTTTTCTGCAGTGCGCGTGGGAAGAAGTGAGAGCGTGGGCTTTCCGAGTGTAGATGGTCCAATGGTTTTCTGTTGAGTCGTGGGAAAACATTTTATGCGCCAAGACAGAGAATGCTTGAGGAGAATTTGATGCCTTCAGCGTTCGTGTTGATAAACACCGAACTAGGGTCGGAGCTTGAAGTGCTGAAGAACTTGAAGAAGCTTGACGGAGTCGAAGAGGCCTTCAACGTCTATGGAACATATGACATAATTGCCAAGGTTAAGGCGGACACGATGGAGAAGCTCAAGGAAACAATCACCTGGCGGATCAGGAGACTGGACAAGGTCAGGGCTACGTTGACTTTGATGTCGGTTGAAGAATCCAAATAGTATGCATCCCCCTTTTTCTTTCTCGGGTTGTCTGACTGGAAAGGTTTTTTAGAATCTGAGGAGCTTGTGGCTTCTGACTTTTACGTCCGTATCCAGTTCTTTGGCCAACTGTTCAAGTAGCGCTCTTTGTTTTTGTGTGAGTTTTTCTGGGACTGCTACGTTTATGCGTACGAGTAGGTCTCCTCGTCCGTATCCCCTGAGTCTCGGCATGCCCTTGTCTCTGAGTTTGATGATTTCTCCAGGCTGGGTTCCCGGGCGGATTCTGAGTGTTGTTTCTCCGTCGAGTGTTGGTACTTGGACTTCGGCGCCGAGGGCTGCTTGTGGATAGGTTATTTTGAGGTTGTAGAGGAGGTCGTCGTCTCTTCTTTTGAAGTCTCTGTGAGGCGAAACGTGGATCAGGACGTACAGGTCTCCCGGTGCACCGCCGTGTGGCGGCGTTTCTCCCTCACCTTGGAGTCTCAGTTGGTAACCATCGTCTATGCCAGGGGGAATTTTCACGGTGATTTTTCGTTCTCTTTCCACGAGTCCCGTGCCCCTGCATTTCCTGCACGGTGTGTCGATGATGCTGCCTTCTCCTTTGCAGGTTGGGCAGGGTGTGACTTGGACGAACGTTGCGAACCCGCTTTTTCTGACGTTCCGTATTTTGCCGGTTCCCTTGCATCTGGGGCATTCACGTGACGAAGTGCCTGGAGCTGCTCCCGTGCCTCCGCAAACATCGCATTTTTCGGTTCTGGGCACGTCTATTTCTTTTTCTGCTCCCCTTGCTGCGTCTTCAAGTGTTATTTCAAGGTCGTAGGCGAGGTCTCGACCCCTCACCTGTCTTTCCTCGTATTCCTGTCCGCTGAATCCGCGTCCGCCGAAAAAAACGTTGAATAAGTCTCCGAAGCCGAACCCAGCGCCGATGTCTCTGAATATTGAGTCGAAGTCTGCGCCTCTGAAGATGTCTTCTCTTGTGTAACGCTGGTCGAAGCCTGCGTGTCCAAGGGTGTCGTATTGTTGGCGTTTTTCGTCGTCCGAGAGCACTGCGTAGGCCTCGGATATTTCTTTGAATTTTTCCTCTGCGTCCGCCGCTTTGTTCCTGTCTGGATGGTATTGCATGGCCAATTTTCTATAGGCGTCTTTGATCTGGTCTTTGGAGGCGGTTCTGGGCACGCCCAGAACTTCGTAGTAGTCCCTCTTTTCTGCCATGCTTCTACCATCAGGTCCCTGACTTGGTCAGATGACTATCTGCTGACCTATTTGACCTTGTAATCTTCTGAGTCGACTACCTTTTCACCGCTTGGAGGCGGCGTTGCTGCGCCTGGTTGGCCTTTCTGTTTTGTGTAGTCCGCTGAAGCTTGCTGATACACGGCGGTTCCGACTTCCTGCAGCACTTTTGTGAGTTCATCTGATTTTGCTTTCATCTTTTCCAAGTCGTTGCTGGCAAGTGCGTCTTTCAGGGCCGATACGGCCGTGTCTATCCTGTTCTTTTGGTCTTGGTTGATCTTGTCTCCGAGGTCTTTCTTCGTTTTTTCTGCTGTGTAGAGAAGGTTGTCCGCGTTGTTTCTGATTTCGGCTTCTTCGCGTTTCTTCTTGTCCTGTTCAGCGAATTGTTCTGCGTCTTTGACCATTCTTTCTTTTTCTTCTTTTGACAGTTTGGTGCTGGCAGTGATGGTTATTCTTGCCTGTTTTCCTGTGCCCAAGTCCTTGGCCGTCACGTTGAGTATTCCGTTTGCGTCCATGTCGAATGTTACTTCTATCTGTGGAACGCCTCTTGGCGCTGGCGGTATATCTTCTAGGTTGAACATGCCTAATGAAACGTTGTCTGAAGCCATTGCGCGTTCGCCTTGAAGAACATTGATTGTCACTGCTCTCTGGAAGTCTGCTGCGGTCGTGAAGATTTGGCTTCTCCGCGTGGGGATCGTTGTGTTTTTCTCGAGGATTCTTGTGAATATTCCGCCCAGCGTTTCCACGCCGAGGCTTAGGGGTGTGACGTCGAGCAGCAGCAGGTCTTTCACCTCGCCCGTTATCACTGCCGCTTGTATGGCTGCGCCGGTGGCGACGCATTCCATCGGGTCGACGCCTCTTTCAGCCGGCTTGCCCATGATCTGTTCCACGAACTTTTGAACTAGTGGCATTCGGGTCATCCCGCCGATGAGTATTATCTTGTCTATGTCTCTAGGAGTAAGCTTGGCGTCTTCGAGGGCTTTGACTATGGTTCTTTCTGTTTTTTGGACTATCGGCTGGCCGAGTGCTTCAAGTTTGGCTCTGGTCAGGATAAGGTGCAGGTGTTTTGACCCTGTTTGGTCTGAAAAGATGAATGGAAGGTCTATGTCAGTGGATAGGAGAGTTGAGAGTTCAATCTTGGCTTTTTCAGCTGCTTCTTTCAGTCTAGCCATCGCTGTTCTGTCGTTTTGGAGGCTAATTCCTGTTTGCCGTTTGTACTCCTCTGTCACGTAGTCCACTACGGCTTTGTCGAGGTCTGTGCCTCCGATTTGTGTGTCACCACTGGTTGAGAGAACCTGAAAAACTCCTTTGCCAAAATCCATGACGGTGACATCGTGTGTTCCGCCGCCGAAGCTGAAGACGAGGATTTTCATTTCTTTTTCGAGTTTGTCGACCCCGTAGGCGAGGCATGCAGCTGTTGGTTCGTTGATTATTCTCATGACCTCAAAACCGGCTATTTCTCCCGCGTCTTTTGTGGCTTGACGTTGGTTATCGTTGAAGTGGGCTGGTACCGTGATGACTGCTTTTCTTATTGTGGTGCCAAGGTAGGTTTCTGCGTCTTTCTTTATTTTTTGGAGGATGAAGGCGCTGATCTGTTGGGGCGTGTACTGTTTTCCTTGGATGGTTACTTTGTAGTCTGTGCCCATTTTCCGTTTTATTTCGAAGATTGTTCCTTCAGGGTTGGCTGTTGCTTGCCTTTTGGCGGATTCCCCTATGAGAAGCTGACCGTCTTTCGTGAAAGCAACGACGGATGGGAACATTTTGCCGGCCATTGTTGGCCCTTCAGCGCTCGGGATCACCGTGGCTCGTCCTCCCTCGTATATGGCTGCTGCGGAGTTTGTCGTTCCCAAGTCTATGCCGAGGACTTTTTCTCCGGGTTTCACGTTACTCATTTTCTTTTACCTCCTTTTGTGATTTGGATGTAGGTTTTACTGCAACCTTAACTACGCTCGGTCTAATCACCTTTTCCTTCATTATGTATCCTTTCCTTATTTCTTCGATGACTGTGCATTCTTCAACGTCGCTTCTTTCTATTTTTGCGACGGCGTTGTGTTTTGACGGGTCGAATGGTTTGCCTACGCATTCGATTGGAGAGACCTGTTCTTTTTCGAGTATTTTCTTCAGTTTCTTGAGGGTCATTTCGACGCCTTGCGTCAGGTTTTCTGCTGATTTTGAGTTGTGGCCTGCTTTGACGGCCATTTCAAGTTCGTCGACGATTTCGAGCAGTTCGATTACTAAGGGTTCTGTACAGTATTTTTTTGTTTCTGCGAGTTGTCGGTCCGTTCTTTTTTTGAGGTTTTCAAGGTCTGCCTGGACGTACTTGAGGCGGGCCAAGTAGTCTTCTGCGCGTTTCTTTTCGTTTTCAAGTTCCTGTTTCTGCTTTTCAGCTTGGATATTGTCTTGCGGTTGTTCTTTTTCTGCTTCCGTCATCAGTCTCTCTCCGTGTAAAATGCTAGGTTTCTAGCTTGTGCAAACAAAAATATATACAATGCCCTTTGACTCGTTTGCGTGGAGAGAGCACTATTGTTTTCGAAATATCTGGGAACAGAAAAAGAGGGGTGAGGAGAGGCTATTCGACCCGTGCTACTCCTCTGAGCAGTAGCAGCATCCTTGTGTCGTCGTTGTGGACAACGGCCCTTGCCCGGAAAGCGTAGAGCCTGCCACCCCACCAGAAGTAGACCGCGTGTACTTGTAGCAGTATTCTGCTGCCTTGGGCGTCTTGGGCTTTGCAGTGTAACCATGCTGTGTGGGTTACTGTTTGGATGATTCCGTTGCCGCTTTCGATTGTGTATGTCGTGCCGTTGATGTCCAGTGTGCCTGTCACGTTGATTATTCCTATTCTGTGGTCTTTCCTTTCGCCGAGTTCAAGCGTCAGGTTCATTTCGGCTGGTTTCATCCTGATTGTTTCGTTGTCGATTTTTTGGAATGCCCAGCCTTTTGCTCTGGCCTCGATTTCTTTTGCTTGGACTGCTTGTTCTCCTAGCGTCGCGAATGCTGGGTAGGCAACAGTGGATATTGCCATGGCTGCTACGAGGGTGACGACGATTGCGAGTGTCACCTTGGACCTTCGGGTTTTCATGAAGTTCATGTTTTTCATCCTCAATCAAGGCGAGTGTGCTTGGAGTTTAAAAGGCGTGATGCATGATTCGTATGGATGATTCGTACGTGGTTCAAATGGTTATGCCGAAGGCTTCCGCAAATTTTTCTACTTTTGCGAATTCTAGGATGAAGTTTCTGCCTTTGTCGGTTAGTTTGAAGATGCTTTCGTTGTTTTCTTTTTCTTCTTGAATTAGGCCTAGTTCGATGAGCTGGTTTAGGTGTTTCATTAGGCGGTCATATGAGAGGTTTGCGCCGTAGAGGATGCGTGTGGGTCCTGATTTGCCGCCGTGTTTTAGGAGGCTGCCGAGTATGTCGCTGTAGATGTGAGCCTTGGAACGGTATTCTTTGTGTTCTCTAGGCATTTGTCCTGCTCACCTTAGCCAGCATCGTGATTAGGCACATGAAGCCGGCCAGCTGGGTTGTTTGCCCCAGCACTAGGAAAAGCAGGGATACCTCTTCCAGTATGATCAGCAGGAAGAATATGTGGCTGAGGAGCATGAGTCCGAAGCCTAGGAAGACAAGTGCGGCTGCCGTTTGCCGTTTCAGGAGCCAGTTTGTGAAGGTGTAGATCGTGACGAATCCAAGCAGGGTTATTGCTACTAGTTCGAGTGACGGTATGAAGAACAGCTTAACGATGAGCGGCGCTGCTGCGGCGGATGAAATTGCGGCTGTTTCTGCGTTTGCACGTGTGATTTTTGCGGGGCTTGTGGCTTGGAGTATGTACGTTGCCGTGAAGAGGCCGTAGGCTATGAGCTGGGTTATGGTGTAGACGAATGCGGCGAGGTTGACGAGGCCCGTTAGGCTGAGGTGCTCGATCGTTGGGTATGCGCGGAGTATGACGCTTGCGTATGTTGCGGTCAGGACCCGGAGGAATGTGCCGATTCCGAGGACGAGGAATCCCATGTATAGTAGGAGGAGTCCTTTGGCTCCTGTGGTCTTGTAAGCTTTCAGTGCATAGTATCCTACGACGAAGCTTATGGCTGAGCTTGCGAGTTCCATGAGGAATACGAGTAAACGGTAGTCCAAGCTCATGCCTTGTCTCCTGCTCATGATGCGTGTTTCGCCGGCTTCTTTTAAGTTATGTACGATTCGTATATGTTAGTCTTGTCCTGTTGTGCAGTGGAAAGATTTAATTCGGTCCGGTTTTTTCTGTGTTAGAGGACTGGGGTTGCGGTATGGCTAGGCTTAGCCAGTTGAAGTTTGCGATGGCTTCTGCGATTTTTCTAGTGGCGTTTCTGTTTGCGTCACTTTTGGCGGCGTTGCTGTTTGTTGTCGAATATTTCGTCGGTGGTTTTGACCTGTTCTATATTGTCCTGTTGATCGTTGCTTTGCCTGTTCTGTTTATTCTGTTTCAGTATTTGATTGGGCCTGCTGTTGTGCGCATGTCTACTCGTTTGCAGTATCTTGCGCCTGGGGCGAACCCGTGGCTTGAGAGTACGGTTAAGGAGTTGGCGGACAAGAGCGGTTTGCCTATGCCTCGTTTGGCAACTGTGCCTGATAATACGCCTAACGCGTTTGTTTTCGGGCGGACTTCGAAGTCTGCTACTTTGGCTGTTCATGAAGGGTTGCTGAGGAACTTGAATGAGACTGAGGTCAGGGGGGTTATTGGGCATGAGTTGGGCCATTTGAAGCATAAGGATTATGTGGTTATGACTCTGCTTTCAGCTGTGCCTCTGGTGGCCTTTTTGATTGCGCGTGGGACGATGGAGGCCGCGTGGTTTTCGGGTGGCAGTCGTTCAAAAGAGAAGGGCGGAGACATCGGTGCGGCTTTGATCGTTGCTGCCATTTTCTCGTACGTCGTATACATTGTTTCTTTGTTGTGTGTTATGCGTTTGAGCAGGCTGCGGGAACATTATGCTGATGCCTACTCGGCCTATGTTACTGGTTCTCCTCGGAGTTTAGAGAGTGCCTTGACGAAGATCACGTATGGCCTATCGCTTTCGCCTAAGCCTCCTTCTGGTGCGCGGGCCTTCTACATTAGCGACCCTGCGCAGGCCAAGCGGGAGATCAGCGAGATCATTGACAAGAAGGACGAGTACGACTTGGACCATGATGGGGTTTTGGATGAGCGGGAGTTGGAGTTGGCGATGGAGAAGGAGGCGAAGTCTACGTGGAGGACGATTAACAGTTGGTTTTCAACTCACCCGCCAACGTTCAGACGCATACTGCTTCTGCATGAGATCGCGCAGGAAATGGACAGTGGAAAGTACTCTTCGAACCGCGTTTACGCCCATGTCTAGTCTGGTTTTCTAAAGTTGCCAAGGTCATGGTTTAATCGCAGGGAATCCAAGTTATCTTATCTTCATTTCTTTAGAGTCGCATGTCGGAGCCCAGAACTGGCAAGGTCTAACGTTGATTTCTTGGGTTTGAACAGTATCCCCTCCTCGGTTTCGATGACCTGAAGACTTGTTCCTCTTTCAATCCTGTATTTTTCACGGAGTCGCGCTGGAATTGTGGTCTGACCTTTCCTGGTTACTGCAACCTGATTTTCCAACAGCATCACGGTACTCCAAACTGCCGGCAGCACATTTCCTAAGGTTCCTACCGAACGCATGCCGTCCAAGCCCATGTGTGTTTAGCCCTTCTATTTTCTTGGAAAGTTTTAACTACGTTCAGCCAACGTATCTTAGCAATATCATCTGGGTCGTATCCCGTTTGTGGGAGTTGAGCGGTTTGCCTGTGGAGGTCAGTTTGGAAATGTACGCGGAGAAGCCTGTGGTCTTGCCGTTCTTTACGGGTCACGTTGCTAGGGGGCTGCTGCTGCACGTTGTCAGGACGGTTGATCCCAGCGCGTCGGGTTTGCTGCACGAGTTGAACGTTTCCAAGCCCTACAGCGTGACGCCGCTCAAGTTTAAGAGTAAAGCACGGAATGAACAGGGGTACGTTTTGGACCCAGCGTTTCCATGCCGTGTCAGTTTCAGGTTTCTGAAGGACGAGTATGGAACGTACATGCTCAGTTTCTTTCAGAAACAGAACAGTGTGCTGGTTTTCGACACGATTTTCCACATTGCTTCGTTGAACGTCAAGTGTAAGAGCTATGAAGACTTGGAAAAGGAAGCCGAGGCAGCAGACGCGTTGAGGCTTTCGTTCAGGTCGCCCACGTATTTTGCCAGTCTAGGAAGCAGTTACCATTGGATGTTCCCCGACGCCGTGAAAGTTTTTTCGGGGCTGATGCGTTGCTGGAGCTTGTTCAGCGATTGCCGGCGGTTTGGTAAGGAGGAGCATCTGGCGTATAGGGAGTGGCTGGGCAAGAATGTGGGTGTGAGTGAGTATGAGCTGTGGACGAAGTTGGCAGTTATGAAGACCAAGAAGGCAACGGGGTTTGTGGGCTGGGTCACGTACGAGTTGAAGGATAAGGAGAGCGATTGGAATAAGGTGACGTGTATGCTCATCAAGTTTGCGGAGTATGCTAATGTCGGCGGGAATAGAACTGGCGGGTTCGGAGTGGTTAGATTAGCGTTGAAGGATTGATGTTTTGATTTGCACTGTGCCCTGTTTCGCTTTTCGGTGAAAATTTTATATATGCTTTTTTCGTAAAAGTGAAACTGACTCTTTGAGATTGAGGGGTTTGACGTTGCGGAAGTTTGAGAGGGTTTATCGTGAGTTGCTCCTGAGTAGTCTACGTGAGGTTTCGTTGGCGCGTCAGGAAGACATTGCCTCAGAATGTGCGGTTTCGCTTGGTTTGGTCAATAAGACTGTGCGGAAGCTTGAAGTGGCTATGGCGGTGGAGGCCACGCGGAGGGGTGTTCGAGTGTTGTCGCCTGCTAGGCTTTTGAACCTGTGGGCTGCTGAACGTGATTTGGGTAAGGATGTTTGGCACTCGTTTCGGCTTGACCCAGTTACAGAAGTGGAGAAGGATCTTCCTAGGGATGTGCTGATCACTGGTTTTTCTGGGTGGTCTAGTGTTTCTGGGCGGAGGCCTGCCGAGTATGACCGCTTGTATTTTTATGTAACGGATACAGAGAGTTTCGAGTCGTGGTTTGGTTTCAGGAAGAGCAGAGTTCGCAGGGTGAATCCGAACGTGTTTGTCCTGCGCGTTGATGATGAGCATCTTGTTCGCTCTTCCGAGAAGAGTGTGGTTTGTGTTCCGCAGGTTTACGTGGACATATATTCAGCGGACGGGCCTGAAGCTTCTTCTTTTCTACGCGATATTGCTTTGGTGCATCCGAGCTTGAGTCTTTGGTGAGCGTGATCAGAGTGTGGCGGGACGAAGCTGTTGAAAGGTCTTGGCGAGTTCTGGGTGAGCTTAAGGATTTTGCGGATTTTGTGTTGATTGGCGGTTGGGGAGTATACTTATGGACCAGGAAGCTGAAGAGCCGTGACATAGGCATCTACATCGATCAAAAGAACTTCTACATGCTCCAGTCTGAGCTGACGCAAAAGGGTTACCTGTTGAAGCGTAACGTTCGCTTGATGAAATTTGAGGCCCTGATAAGTGATGTGGAAGTTGATGTTTACACGCCTTTTGCGAGTAGGCTCGTGATCCCTTGTTTGGACGTTTTTGATCGGAAATTGTATTCGATGATCGAGCGTTTCAAAGTGGCGATCCCTGAGGTTTTGCTTCTACTGAAGGCTCAGGCTGCCAAGGACAGGTGACATGCAGAAAAAGGACTGAAAGACAGGGTGGACATCATTTCTCTCTTGAAGTTTGCTGACGTTAAAAGGGACGTGCTTGAACAAATGCTGAAGGATTATGGCACACAGCATACGCTACGAGATGCTATCAACCGCGCTGTATCTGAAAGCAGGATTGAATACCGGTTTCTGGGGCTTACCTATGAGAAGGATGGTGTTCAACTGAAAAAGTCTTATGAGAACCTGTGAGTCAGATTTGGATCGAAAAAGGATGTTTTCTACAGGTAGTCTTCTAGGAATATTATCTTCATGTCAAACGGTTTCTTCTGCATTTCTGTGATTAGTTCTCTTTCTTTCCTTGCAAAAGTGGCGACCGAAGAGGATTTGTGGGCTAGTGCCAAAATGAAGCAATCACATAAGGAGATGGCTCTCGAGCATTTGTGCATTGATGCCTCAAGCATGAGAGGCGAAATGTCCTCAACAGTCACGTAACCAGACGCCAATAGCTTGTCCGCGATATCGTTTGCCTTCTGAGAGCCTTGTTTTCGGCAGAGAACATATCTCAGTTCAGTAATATTCAGTGTTGTTGTGGATGCTTCTACTGATTCAGTTTTTAGAGCTTCCTTGAGTTTGACACCTGACGTGGTTGAATGAACTAGTTCAATCAGCGCGCTTGTGTCGAGGGCCAACCTTCCGCTCAAGTCTTTCTTCATCGAGTTTCCTCTCCGCATACAACTCTTTCAACGCCTCTTCAGCTCCAGACAGGGGTTTGCAGGCCTCGTCGAGCAAGTGGGGTTTCTTTTCCTTTTGGCCAATTATGAAACGAAGCGCTTCGTTGAGATCGACGCGGCGTCCAAGTCTTATTTGAAGCTCAGAGGCTATCCTGAGAAGTTTTTGCTTTACATCCTCTGTAACAGATATAGTCGTCATAACAACCATATACACTGATTGCCAAAGCAAGAATATACGCATAGCGCCAACACGCACATGCATGCTTTGTCAGCAGAACTAGTTCATATTTCAAACCAGCTTCCATGAGTTCTTGGCTTTTTAATCTCATGCTTACGTCTTTTCCCGCGCATTGTCCTCTCTCTTATCTGTTCGATGAACCTGTTTAGTGATTGTAGACGATTTGGGACGGAGCAGAACGCGCCGTACAGGAGTCTGGAAGAGGAGGAACATGCGTGTGAGCGAGTACGAGTCATGCCACGAGGTTGGCTATTACAAGGGCGAATAAGGTGACAGGGTTTGTAGGATGGGTTACCTACGAGATTGAGGATGAAGAAAGTGAGTGGAACACGATGACACAGGGCCGGCGAGGTTTGCTCAGCTTGCTAACGTTGACTGGGACAGGACTGGCGGGTTTGGAGCGGTTCGCTTTGGGGTTTAGGGCTTTTCAGATCCATGTGCGTTTTGTTTCTTTTATTGTGTCGTAGTGTGGGTCGTCTGAGAGTATGCGTGCTTGGCTGGTTATGGCGGTTGCGGCTATGATGCAGTCGCCCATGGGGACGTTTTTGTGTTGGCATTTGATGAGGCCGGCTTGTTTGGCGATTGTGGGGGTCAGGTTTATGATTTGGAGTCCGCTTTGCGTGAGCGCATGGTACCGGGTTTCTGCCACTTCTTTCCCTCTTTTTTCGCAGGTTATCTGGATGATTTCGGAGATCGTTATGGTTGGCAGTATTCCCTCTTTTCTCTGGGTCAGTTCGCGGAGTTTTTTGGCTGTTTTCTGTTTTGTCTCGGTTTTGTCTGAGTAGAAGTGTTCAGTCAGGAAACGCGTGTCCAAGACTTCCTTCAACGTTAGTATTCCTCGCGCAGCTTGTCGACCTCTTTCTTGATCTCTCCTACTTTACCGTAATTTGTGTCTACGCCCGCCATATCTTCAAGTTTGGGGATGGGCCTGAAGAGTATCCCTTTTTCAGTGGCTTCTACCAGCAGCTGATCTCCTTCCTTTATGCCTAGTCTCTGCCTGAACTCAGCTGGGATAGTAGTTTGGCCCCTGCGCGTTATCTTGACGATGTTCTGCATGACTAGTGCCTCCTATGTTAGGAGGCCTGTACTACCCTAAAAAGATTATCCTATTCTATTGCCCATGTAGGATTGGATGATCGGTCAGGATTCTGCTGTAGCGTCGTGTGAGTATGCTGTTCCAAGTAGGGGGTTTCGCCTTGTCTCTCCGTGGTTTATGTTGGTTCTGTATTCGTCATAAGATGTCGTGAGGGCTACGGTGTGGGGTGTGTACCCCATCCCCTGTACATACCTTGAACTGCTGGTCTGAGCACTGGTTTTTTATGCTTGTTCGGTGAACGTTTTCTGTCTAGCTGACTGCATCATTTCTAATGGTTTCTAGTATGGATAGTGTGCTGTTCTTTCTTGCTTGTCTCTTGATGGTGCTCATGTTAACTTTGTTGAACTCCAGAATGGCCTTGATGTCGTCTTCGTCTTTTGAAGCTTTTTCTCTTGGAACAGTCGCCTTTATCATGCGTAGTTTTGCTAAAATCAACTCCTCAGGCATCTGAAAGAATGTTGGCAGGTCCAGGATGGTGCCCGCTTTTTTCTTGAGTTTTTCTTTAGAGAATATGATGTCGACGGCGAAAGGAGTCTTAGCATCTTTAAACGTGGCTATCCTGAAACCCGACCTGAGCGCTGTGCTAATCTTGTTCTCTTCAACTTTTAACCCTGCTTTTCTCAACGCCAACACCAGCTTGGTCTGCGATCCTTCCTCAGAGATCTCTACAATAACATCCGCATCCGACGTGGTGCGGGGCACACCATAGAAGCTTGCAGCTAAGGCTCCTGTGAACACATAGTCAATTCCCGCATCTTTGAAGCTGTTAATGATTCTCCTGATTAGATCATTAAAAGTTTCCAGTTCTAGACCCTGCTCCTGTGCCTTTTCGCAAACATGAACCTTTCCCTTAACCGTTCAATGAGTTCTTCTTCGCTAATGTTTGGGTTCTGACCTTTTATGCCGCTGGCGCAAAAATGGACACAAGTGTCTGTCATGCTGATTGCCATGTTCACCTTTTCACTAGGCGTCAGCCTATTCGTAGGCAATGGTCTCACCCGCTTCAGAAATACTCCCTAACCCTAAGAAGGAGTTTCTTCCCTAAGAAAATTGTGCTCTTGCCCGGCCTGTTGCTGGCACGTTTGCTTGTGCCCGCAGCCTCCTGTGCATCTCTGTTCTCCCATGCGTATTGTCGCCAACTGATATCCTTAAGTTCATTATTGTGTGCGGGGGGCTTGTCTTGCCTGAAATCTGGCAGATGATTCTTGCGGTGTAAAGTTAAAATAGTTGAAATGCGAGTATGATACTTATGTTTCAACTATTCGCTGACAGAGAAGAAGAACTGCGTTTTCTTGAGAAGCATTATGCATCGGACTCTGCCGAATTCATAGTCATCTACGGCAGAAGAAGGGTCGGCAAGACCGAACTTGCAGTCAGATTCTCAAGAAACAAACCGCATATATACTTCCTAGTCGACCGCAGGCCAGAAACTGAGCTGATACAGGAGCTCAAGCAGAGGATGAGCCAATATCTTAAGGACGAGAGCTTCGTAAAACTGGACATCAAAGACTGGATTGAGCTTTTCCAAGAATTCATAAAATGGAACAAGAACCGTAGAACCATCATAATCATAGACGAATTTCCCATGCTCATCGAGACAAACCACGCGGCTCCCTCAATCTTCCAGAAGATCTGGGACCAGAACCTCATAAACACCAAAGCCATGCTCATCATGCTCGGCTCGTCCGTAGGAATGATGGAGACCGAGGTCCTAGATTACAGAAGCCCGCTTTACGGCAGAAGAACGGCTCAGTGGAAACTCGAGCCTCTAAAGCCGTTCTACCTCAACCAGTTCTTCCCAAAATACAACTTTGAAACTCTAATCAACGTTTACGGATGTCTAGGCGGAGTGCCAGCGTACCTGCTGAAATTTGACGCAGACAAAGACTTCTGGCAGAACATCGAAGAGACAATCTTGGCAAAAGGTGAATTCCTGTATGAGGAAGCTGAGTTCCTGCTTAGAGAAGAACTCAGAGAACCCCGCAACTACTCCTCAATTCTAAGAGCAATAGCCTGGGGAGCGAAAAACTACGGCGAAATACTCAGCCATACGAACATGGACAAAAGCATGCTTTCGAAATACACCAGCGTCCTAGAAGATTTGGGCTTCATCAAAAGAACCTACCCCATAGGCATCAAACCCAAACCCAGAAAAGGACAATACACGATGGCCGACAACTATCTACTGTTCTGGTTCAGATATGTCTTCCCAAACAAGACCGAGCTGGAAACAGGCAACACAAAAAGCATTCTGCACAAGATCAAAGAAGACTACAAAGACTACATGGGACATGCGTTCGAGCAAACAGCAGCAGACTTCCTGACGGAGGCACAAAAAAAGAAGCGTCTGCCCTTCACGTTCACACAACTGGGAAAATGGTGGTTCAAAGACGACGAAATAGACCTCATAGCCATCAACGAGGAAAGACTCACCGCAGCATTCTTCGAAGTTAAATGGGCCACTCTCAGCAGACAAGACAGCGAAAGAATACTGAGTAGCCTAAAAAACAAAGCTGAAAAATTCCGCTGGAACCGTAAAAAAGAAAACTTCGGAATCATATCGAAGAAAATAGCGGAAAAACAGGACCTGCAGAACCAAGGATATCTCGCATATGACATAGAAGACTTCGAAAAACTCCAAACCTGAACCAAAAAACCTAGCATTGCCAACACGCTTGCTTACGGCCGTAGCCACCTGCACATTTCTTTTTCGCCACTTTTATGGGTGGCAACTCTTCTTCGCAATTCTCCGAGCGTATCTTACAGTGTGAAAGGCCTCTTGGTTTCCGCAAACTATTTATTTGTATTTTTGTAGTGTATTTTTGGTGATACAAAACGGAAAAAACCAAGGTCAAGGTACTTAGCGGTTTCCGCGTGACCATACCGGAAGAGGCACGTCGCCGTCTCCCCATCAAGATCGGGGAGGAATTGGAGTTTACTGTTGAGGGAAATCGGATAGTCTACAAGGTGAAAGAGCTGCCAGAAGACCCTGTCTTCACCATGCTCGCACTGGCAAGGGGCAAACCACAGAGGCTAAGCGAAGTTGAGGAAGCCGTAATAAGCGAAATCGAAGAAAAGCCCAAGAGGAGCCGCAAATGAGATTTGTGGACACGATGGTATTCATCAAGTGGGGTCAGGCAACACTCACAGAAGCATTACAAAATGAGGAAACATCCACATGTGGTTACATATTAACTAAAATTCGAGACGGAGAAGAAGCCCTTACGAGCGGCTTGGTAAAAGACGAAGCCCTCATCTGGTTTTCTCGATACAGGGCTTCCAGATTATCCGACTTCATACGAAGCTTAACCGCTCTCACCCACATAAAAATCGCCGAGCCAACGCTTGAAGATGAACTCGAAGCAGCAAAGCTGTATGGAAGGTATCCACTCGGAATATCAGACCTAATCAGCCTCTCAATCATGAAAAGGCATGGTGTAAACGAAATCTACTCTGCAGACAAGGGCTTTGAACAGGTTCCAACGTTGAAGCGTGTATTTGAAGAGTTAAGAAGCGAGCTAGGATACCAGGATTTTATCACGAAACTCAAGTCAAGGTGCTAAGCCTAAAAGTCGTCCACAAAGGAATTGCGTGGTCCTCTTAAAACCAAACACTGTTTTGTTTCCATAACCGGTTGCATATTTGTTTGTGTCCGCAGCCTCCTGTGCACTTTTGTTTAGTCACTTGTATGGGCGGCAGTTTCTCTTACTTTATGATTCGTTTGATGTGTCCTAGCACACGTTCCACATAATTCTTCATCGTAGGGGTAATCTCCAACCGCAAAATCGTAGCTTCAGAAACGGTCCACAAAAGCTAATGAGGCTCTCTTGCTTCATTCGTTCTGTTCTTTGAAACGTTTCAGCTCCTCTTTAGGAACTGGATTAACATATTCTAATCCTGCTCTTTTGCAGAGTTGCTCAAAATCCGTGTCTATAGTAATGATCGCGTTGGCTCCTTCCTGCAATGCAAAAGCAAGATAAATGCAATCGAACACGTCATGCCTCAACTCTTTCGCCAACCTAAAACTCTCAAGAATCGTGCGCCTTTGAAGACACGGATAACGTGGACGATCATAAGTCTTGACAAAATGCGTAACCGCCTCAGCACTGTCCTTTTCCGGGCATCCCCATTTTCTCGTCATAATCCAATACGCTCTAATTGGAAGAATATCCATGACAAGCGGAATAAACCCGCCTCTCAAACCTTCCTCAACAACAGAAGACACAAACTTGTTTCCAGGATGATCGTTTACAAGAAAAATCGCCAAAGTGTTAACATCTAAGACCTTCTTATCCTCGCCACTATCACTCGCCAAAAGTAGCCTCTCCAGAATCCAAAAACGCCTCTTTACCCCACTTTCCCCTCTTAGACTTAACCCTCACCGGCGCTGACACTATCGGCTTCAAAAGCAAGACCCCTTTCTCTTCAACCAACTCAAACTCGGCCCCAGATTTCAGACCAAGTTTCTCTCTTTCCTCATTAGGAATTAGAACCCTGCCTCTCTCATCCATTCTCGTTTTACCCATCCTATTCCACCCACAAACATCTAATGTTCTGTACCCACATAAACCTTTCCAAAACGTGGGCAAAACTAGCTCATCCACTACCTCTACATGTTTGCCTGTGTCCGCATCCGCCTGTGCATTTGTACTTGGCCACTCGTATGGGCGGTAGTTCCTCGTCCCTGAGTATCCTCTTGATGTGACCCAAAACGCGTTTAACATGGGTTTTCATCTCTGCAGTGATCCCAAACTGTAGTATCAAGGCTTCAGGAATGTAGTTCACGGCACCTCGTTTAACCACAGTGTCATAATTCTCTTCTATGAGCAGAGCGTACGCGACAAGCTGATACTTGTGGTCCATGCAAACCCTGCCCTTATCGGAGCTCATGTTTTTGTACTCAACTGGTATGTACTCACCCTCAACGGTCTTTATTATGCAGTCCACGTTTCCCTGCAGACCAAGCACACTGGAACTGAGCGGAGTGAACAACAATTTCTCGGCGCCCACAAACTCGGGCGAATAGTAAACAGCGTCTTTTCTCCTCAACTCCTTCTGCACATAATCCTCATGCAGCTGCTTGCTGTCTTCTTGCTGCGAGCCAAAAATTGGGGTTGCATGCAACACCTTGTCAAAATAGATCAGTCTTGGACAGTAGATGTAATGCTTAATGTCCGTGACAGAAACAAAGTCCTCTGCAACGTCAGAAACAGGCAGCTTCTGCTTCTTGTTTAACCAGTCCTTATTCTTGGAACTTTTCACTCTTCCAGCAACCAAAAAGACCCCTACGTAATCAGAACTGCTTCTCTGACACTCTTGAAGTGCGCGTCTCCAGTCAAGACCTTCGCCTTAAGCCTTCTCGCCGTAGCCAACATGCACACCCTTAACCTTTAGACTTTCTCTAACAAATCCATGATCTTTGCATAACTTTCAACACTGCACCGCCAACCAGCAGAAACCATCTCATTCACAGCACGCTTAGCTTCCTCTTTTGAGATAAGCTCTTCGAAGATAGCTCTCATCAAAACATACGGGGTGCCCGCATAGGAAATTCCATAAACCTTCGCTGTTTTTCTAGCCACTTCATCGTCAATGATAGCTAACGCGTCACGATCCTTAGCGAGAGCGAGCACCTCGGCGTCCGCAACATGAAGCCCACGCGTCTCAGACAACCGCGAAAGAAACACTTTATCTTTAGGTTTACAAAGCTTGAGAACTCCGTTGTCAAACAATTTCTCTAGAACAATCGCGTCCGGAACGCCCTTCAGTTTCCCCTTATCTACAACCTCTGCCTTAACCAGCGGAGATGTCAACTTTTCTCCCTTCAAACTGGCGATAATCCGGGTTAATCCAGCTTTTGTCAAGTAGATCAATGGCGTAGAATTGAAAACTAACGGCTTCACTTACGCTTCGCCGCCGACGCTTCCCTAAACTCTTTCTCAACGTCTTCAGGCGCAAATCTGACCCATTCAATGTTGCGTTGCTTCACTAAATCCGCAAACTCCCACAGCGAAAGTTTAGCAATCTCAGCTGCTTTGGCAAAAGTCACTTTTCCCTTCTGCAAAAGCTCTAGCGCAGTTTGCTTTCTCCATTCCATGATGCCTATTTCAAGAAGATTCCTGACAACCGTGGCTTTATCCAGCTTTTCCTGCTTAATGACTTCAAGAATCTCCTTCTCTAACTCCGCGGGAACCCTCACGGCTAATGGTTTAAGCGTCAACACGGCCACCGTATACAATAGATACCAAATGCATACATAAACCTTTTTGCGCCAACTACTAAGAATTCCAGCGTCTAAAAATACGCAATCTTGTCTTTCTCTTCCTTGAACTCGTACTTCTTCGGCTTGCCCACTTCCTTCTTTCCTTTAAAGCAGGTGTCGCACATGGGAAACAACTGAACGTTCTCAACCAAATCCTTAATCAGATTTTTCAAGTCCACAAGCAGACTGTTCAACTCATCCCGCCGAAGACTACCCATGAAACCGCTGTACTGAATCCGCTGCAACCCGTAATCCTTAAGCGTTTCAGCAACCAAAGCCCGCAAGTTATCATCCGTAATATCATAAATCACCACATACCGCAAGCAGAATCACCATCCCAAACAGAAAGGCACGTACTCCGCCTCTTTAAGCAAAAAGCGAACCACGCATCGCGCCTGCAGATAAATGAAACTTTTCAATGATCCTTTCTGGCCGTTAAACATCACCTCACTGTCCAAACGTTCCTGAAAACTAGCCAACAAAACCTTAATCACGTCCTTACTCAGAACCCGCCCTTCCTCCGCAGCTTCAGCCGCCAGAATCTCGTTCGGTTTTATGACGCCCTTTGTAATCAGTCCAACCAGAGTTCTGTCTACGAGCTGTTGGCGAAATTCTTCCATCATGTCCAAAACCAAAGAAGGTTTTCCAGGTCGGTCAGCATGCAGGTATCCAGCATAGAAATCCAGTCCAGCGTAGCTCACTGCCTTCCAAACTTCGGGAAAAAGAATCGTCTGGTAACCAAAATTCAGCATCGCATTAAAGGGGTCACGTGCGCCGCGTGTCTCTCTTCCTGTAAACCCCAATTCCGGAGGCAGGATCTGCCGGATCGAGTCCCAATAATATCTGGCGCCCTCAGCCTCCAGATTCATCACCTGCTGACGCTTCTCATCAATGTTGGAACCTTGCTCTCCACTAATTCTCTCGTTCACGCCGTCAATCAACTTGCCCGACTCATAGAGCCTTTCAGCCAGAACTGGATCAGTCTGCCGCCTGTTCTTTGCCATCAACTTCAGAAAGTTGGCTTGATTCACGAGCTTTCCAGCTATAAACTTCTTGGCCAAGATCAAGCTTCGCTGATCGTTGTAAGCTATGAACTGTTCCCTGCGAGCACGAACAGACCCTGTCATCGATGCGGGCATCAACACAGCGTAGGGCCAACCTCTGTAACGAGCAAAGATGACCTGAATATTGTTCTGCACCGCCAAATCCAAGGCGCTTGCCGAGAACGCAACACCAGAGGAGCAGCAGATTATCGAATCAACATCATCCGCAACAATCTCTTTGACTTCACCACCAGTCTTTTTTATAATGAATCGATTTCTCTTTCGTCCCAAGAAAATGCCGAAATCGTCTAGAAAAATCTTCATAGAAACACCCGTGTCAGACGCGTTTATCCGTAACAGGCGCTGTAGTACTGGCAGTACTCTTTGCATTGCGAACGTTCAGGCTTGCCAGGGTCTTTCCTTTCTGCGACGATTTCCAGTTTCTTGTCTCTCTCTTCGACCCACCACTGCCTCAATTCATCGTTTGCGAAGAACAGGTCCTTCTGAACGTTTATCTTGCCGTTATCAACATGCAGATACACGGTGCAGCAGATGTCCACAGGCACTTCATGAACGCTTTCAAACACAAGGGCATAACCCACCGCATAAAGCCTATGCCACTCCTCCTTCGTGCTGGCTGCTTTCAAATCAAACATGATCGCTCTCAGATAATCATAGCAATCGACACTAAGCACATCACTCAGGCCGAGCAGCTCACCGGAAATCCTGTGCTCAACCAAAAACGGAACGGCAGAGGCCATCAAATCCAATTCAGAAGCATGAACCTGCCTACTCGAAGCCTCTGCCAACCTAGCCTCACACATCTTTCGCACAAACTCCCAAACTTTCCTGCAAGGCTCCACGACATTCTCAGGCTTCTCGGAAATCTCCTGCCACCTAATCTTCTGCCACCACGACTCAAAACTCACATCTTGACCCTGAAGAAAAGCCTGCAAGCTATCACTTACCACACCATGAAAAAGCTTACCGACAGCCATTCTCGCGGTGGGAGGGGGGTACGTCTTCTCAACGTGCCGCAAATACACGTCTCGATTCGTCGGACAATACTTTGAGCTGACCTCGTACATCGGCAACTTAACATCGCCAAAATAGGGTTTCAACGGCGGCTGATGCCAACTCCAGCCCCTCAACTCCTTGCTGACGCCCACTTCCCTCGCGGTAGGCAAAAGCTGATAGAGCAACTGCTTATGCTCGATATCAGACAGAAAATACAATCTGGTCGACCCATCAAACGAGTTTCATTCGATTATCTTTATAAACTGAACTACATTCCAATAATAATCGAGCATACATATCTCAAATCATGTTAGAAACATCCCTCAATTGGCCAATTAAGCCAAAACAGGGTCGGATTCATGGAAAAATCCCAAGTAGAGGGAATTGAAAGTGTGACCCATAACATTATTCATGTATATCATTAGCAATTGGATTCATGGAAAAATCCCAAGTAGAGGGAATTGAAAGTAAATAATATAAGGCTCCTTCTCGCACAAACTGGTAGAGATTCATGGAAAAATCCCAAGTAGAGGGAATTGAAAGTTAGGAGAGTACATCCTATCTTGTAAGGACAAGAACTACGATTCATGGAAAAATCCCAAGTAGAGGGAATTGAAAGTCTTCTTTCATTCTCCTATGTGCTGTTTTTCCCGTAGGTGTGATTCATGGAAAAATCCCAAGTAGAGGGAATTGAAAGGCAACCCCTGGAACATACACGCTGACTGTTACAGGCATGATTCATGGAAAAATCCCAAGTAGAGGGAATTGAAAGTCTTCGGTGTTTCAGGCATGCTGTTACACCTTGCAATGTCGATTCATGGAAAAATCCCAAGTAGAGGGAATTGAAAGTCCTTATGCTGCCTCCATAACTTGAACCGTGAACTTGCGATGATTCATGGAAAAATCCCAAGTAGAGGGAATTGAAAGCAGCCAGAGAGAACATGCGAAAAGAAGTTGAACGAATAGATTCATGGAAAAATCCCAAGTAGAGGGAATTGAAAGACTACTTCTTGGGCGATTTGCGTGTGGCAAGAAGCGGAGATTCATGGAAAAATCCCAAGTAGAGGGAATTGAAAGGTGACATGCAGGACGGATATGCGTGCCATTATCTCTAGATTCATGGAAAAATCCCAAGTAGAGGGAATTGAAAGGTAACTCCTGGGGCACAGACTGGGGCATGAATGGTTATGTAGATTCATGGAAAAATCCCAAGTAGAGGGAATTGAAAGAAGAGGACGATGTACCCGTTTTTGCATTTGACGACGGTTGATTCATGGAAAAATCCCAAGTAGAGGGAATTGAAAGCAATTCAAGACGACGTTCCACGCCTTAAAGCATTGAAGATTCATGGAAAAATCCCAAGTAGAGGGAATTGAAAGCTTTTCAGTTGTTCAAGATGTTGTCCCAAAGAAAAGTCGATTCATGGAAAAATCCCAAGTAGAGGGAATTGAAAGAAGAGGACGATGTACCCGTTTTTGCATTTGACGACGGTTGATTCATGGAAAAATCCCAAGTAGAGGGAATTGAAAGCAATTCAAGACGACGTTTCACGCCTTAAAGCATTGAAGATTCATGGAAAAATCCCAAGTAGAGGGAATTGAAAGGTAACTCCTGGGGCACAGACTGGGGCATGAATGGTTATGTAGATTCATGGAAAAATCCCAAGTAGAGGGAATTGAAAGCGGCCTTATGTAAAGTGTTTTGCCTGTGAGGTCTTCGCGATTCATGGAAAAATCCCAAGTAGAGGGAATTGAAAGCCGTGTTCATCGACTGGCATGGAGGAGGAAGCCCAGGCGATTCATGGAAAAATCCCAAGTAGAGGGAATTGAAAGGGAACAGGTCAAGAACAAATGCAATGATGACGATCTAAGATTCATGGAAAAATCCCAAGTAGAGGGAATTGAAAGTCAATCGCAATGCTGCTGGGATCTTCAACTCCTTTGCTGATTCATGGAAAAATCCCAAGTAGAGGGAATTGAAAGTTATGACAGGAAAGGTTGAAGCAGTAAAACGCTACACGATGATTCATGGAAAAATCCCAAGTAGAGGGAATTGAAAGTCTGTACCTCTAGCTTCTGCTGTTTGGGGCTACTCATCGATTCATGGAAAAATCCCAAGTAGAGGGAATTGAAAGTTAAGGGGCTTGTTGGTTAATGGTGTTGTGGTGGTTTGTGTGATTCATGGAAAAATCCCAAGTAGAGGGAATTGAAAGATGAGGTAAAGGCATTTTGCTATGCGGAACTCTATCTGATTCATGGAAAAATCCCAAGTAGAGGGAATTGAAAGTTTTTGGCGATAGAGCCTTCCACAAATGTCCATTAATGTGGATTCATGGAAAAATCCCAAGTAGAGGGAATTGAAAGACACATGCAGACATTCAACAACAATGCTTTTAAAAACAAGATTCATGGAAAAATCCCAAGTAGAGGGAATTGAAAGTAAATAGTATTTTGCATAGCCAGTTTTCACAAACATGAAGTGATTCATGGAAAAATCCCAAGTAGAGGGAATTGAAAGATTGAAGACGCATAAATGGCTGCCGACAGCCGGGGGGCGATTCATGGAAAAATCCCAAGTAGAGGGAATTGAAAGCTTTTCTTCACCTTTTTGGGGCTTTCCCTCTGATCCCAGATTCATGGAAAAATCCCAAGTAGAGGGAATTGAAAGGTCTCCGTTCAAGTGGGCAGCAAAACTTTTCAAGGAAACGATTCATGGAAAAATCCCAAGTAGAGGGAATTGAAAGCTATCACCGGGTATTTCCACTGGTCAAACAGGGTTTTGGATTCATGGAAAAATCCCAAGTAGAGGGAATTGAAAGCTTTAACACCATTCTCCCAATGTTCAGCCTTGTCGTCGTGATTCATGGAAAAATCCCAAGTAGAGGGAATTGAAAGACCTTACCAAGCGACTTTTCAACGGTCTTCGTCACGGTGGATTCATGGAAAAATCCCAAGTAGAGGGAATTGAAAGAATACTAAGCAAACCCTCTTCAAATCTCGTTCTTCTAGTGATTCATGGAAAAATCCCAAGTAGAGGGAATTGAAAGATGTTACATGACTAGGTGAATGTAGGTTCTTTCTAGAAGATTGTTTCATAAGTGATAAAAACGGTCACGTGTGTTTCATCTATTTGGAGAAAGAGAAAGGAGAAGGAGTCAGGATAGCGGGGAAATGCGGAGAATGATGGTCTCCTTTCCCTAGTTATCCTGTGTTTGTCAATGCTTTTTGGAAAGCATGGGGTTCTGTTGGTCGCAAGTTTTATAGTGGTGTGTTTCTGATTTCGGTGAGTGCTGGCCCGTGTGATGAATGTTGAAGAAATGGTCCGCGAGATTCTCTCAGCGTGTCCAGGAGTGAGTAGGCAACAGATACTGGAGCGGCTTGAAGGGGAGAAGGAAAAAACTGGTGGTCTGATTTCTGATGAGGCTCTTCTAAGGATGGTCGCTGCTGAATTCGGCTGTGCCGTTTCTGCTGACAAGGATTCAACGCCGTTGCTACTGTTTGCCGATTTGCTCTCAGGGTTGAACGATATCACGGTTGTTGGCCGTGTCGTGGCCGTTT
>Ga0315282_10002911_pt1 | contig 31000 bp, 14 predicted proteins | sample YL17G07_20_MG_FD_203693 | JGI IMG/M metagenome (GOLD analysis project Ga0315282, IMG submission 203693) | Sediment microbial communities from Yellowstone Lake, YNP, Wyoming, USA - YL17G07_20 | ecosystem: Environmental > Aquatic > Freshwater > Lake > Sediment | place: USA: Wyoming | collected... | reverse complement strand
CCGATTGCGGCACTGTCGTGCCTCAATCGACTTTGAAGCCTCGCTGTCGGCATCCTGCCTCCAGCGGGCTTCCAGGGGCCCTTATACCCCCGCCCCAAGGGGCGAGGCTCTACGGGCACCTTGTAGACTGTGCCTTGTGTTAAGACATCGGACGCGACTACAATATGACTTCCGGCCTTGAGCGTCGGTCCGTGGCTATCCTGTGTCTGGGCGCAGCTTTTCGTCTTGTCAAGTCTCGGCGGTTGTGCGCGCCCGAGCAAAGGTACAACTGACCGCTGGTTTCGAGGGGCTTTCAGTCCAGCGGCTGCAAGAAAGGGGATCGCATGGCAGACAGGGTCAGGGTGCGTCAGCGCAAGAGGGAAAGGGCAAAGCAGGGGATCCCAAAGAGCCCGAGCGGCATTAGCGGTCTCGACGAAATCACAGGTGGAGGGTTGCCGAAGGGACGGCCGACGCTTGTTTGCGGAGGGGCGGGAGCAGGAAAGACACTCTGTGCCATTGAGTTTCTCGTTCGAGGGGCGCTCGAGCACGGCGAGCCGGGCGTCTTTGTCGCATTCGAGGAGACACCGGAGGAGCTGGCGGCGAACGTTGCATCCCTGGGTTTTGACTTGCCATCTCTGGTCCGGCGGAAGTTGCTCAATATCGATTACGTTCATATCGAGCGCAGCGAGATCGAGGAAACCGGCGAGTACGATCTCGAGGGGCTCTTTGTCAGGCTCGGCTACGCAATCGACTCAATCGGCGCGAAGAGGGTGGTGCTCGATACGATAGAGTCGCTGTTTTCCGGCCTTCCTAACGAACTTGTGCTGAGATCAGAGCTGCGGCGCCTCTTCCGGTGGCTCAAGGACAAGGGCGTCACGGCTGTCATAACCGGCGAGCGCGGCCAGGGGCAATTCACCCGCTACGGTCTGGAGGAGTACGTCTCCGACTGCGTCATACTCCTCGACAATCGCGTCAGCGATGAAATAGTGACAAGGCGGCTTCGAATAGCGAAGTACCGCGGCAGCGTCCACGGCACGAACGAATACCCCTTCCTCATCGACGAAGACGGCATGTCCGTTCTGCCGATCACGTCGCTCCGGCTCGACTACGACGTATCGCGGCAGCGTCTTTCAACCGGCGTAGCCGACCTCGACGCCATGTTTGGCGGCAAGGGCTATTACCGCGGTTCGAGTGTTCTTCTCTCGGGGCCGGCGGGAACCGGCAAGACGACCATCGCGGCGGCCGGCGCCGAGGCAGCCTGCAAGAGAGGCGAGAAGTGCGTGTACTTCGCCTCCGAGGAGTCCGAGCGGCAAATTGTACGCAACCTGGCGTCGGTAGGAGTCAATCTCGACCGCTGGGTCAAGGAGGGGCGCATCCAGATTCACACATCCCGGCCGTCGCTTTATGGGCTGGAGATGCATCTTGTGACCATTCACAAGCTGGTTGAGAAGTTCCGCCCGGACGTTGTTGTCGTCGACCCTTTGAGCAACCTCGGCTATATCGGTGACTCACTCTCGGTAAGGTCGATGCTTACCCGCATGGTGGACTTCTTGAAGGTTCGCGGCATTACGGCGCTGTGCACGAGCCTGGCACTGCCCGAGGAGAGGCACAGCGCGGGCGAATTGGCGATTTCCTCGCTCATGGATACGTGGATAACGCTTGGCCAGAGGATAGATAGGAGCCGGCGCACGCGAACCGTCTCTGTGATCAAGTCGAGAGGCATGGCGCATTCGGGAGACGTGCGCGAGTTCGTCATGAGCGGCAAAGGGATAAGGATATTGCCCGGCCGGGCTGAAACGACCTCCAGGACAGAGAAGGGGAGGAGTTGATGACCAAGGCGGCCAGGAGCATCCGGCGGCCAACCGCCGCGAAGAAGGCGGCGGGAAAGCGCGGCAAGGGGAAGGGGGCCGGAGACGGCGACTTCTGGAGGCTTCGCCTGTACGTCGCCGGCCAGACGGCAAGGTCGCTCGCGGCTATCGCCAATCTCAAGAAGATATGCGAAGAGCACATGGCGGGCAAGTACAGCGTCGAGGTGATAGACCTCATCAAGAATCCGAAGCTTGCGGCAGGGGATCAGATCCTGGCCATTCCAACGCTCGTGCGGCAACTGCCGAAACCGATGCGCAAGATCATAGGCGATTTATCGAACACGGAGCGAGTTCTGGTCGGGCTGGACTTGAGGCAGCATTCCCGAGAAGCAGTTTCTTGGAGGACAGAGGTAATGGCGCCAAAGGCACCAAAGCGGGACTCCGGGAAGGGGGACCGCTCCGCGTCGAAGTACGTTCTGCGGCTCTATGTGACCGGGATAACGCCGCGGTCCAAGCTGGCGATCGAGAACGTCAGGACGATTTGCGAGGAGCACCTCAAGGGGCGCTATGACCTGGAGGTCGTTGACATCTATCAGCAGCCGACTCTGGCCAAGGGAGAGCAGATCATCGCCGCCCCGACGCTGGTGAAGAAGCTGCCGCTTCCGCTGAGGAGGTTTATCGGCGACATGTCGCAGACGGACAAGATCCTTCTGGGACTCGACCTCAGAAAGAAGGGTTAGGGGATGGCCAGGCGCACGGCCGACGCGCGCACGAGAGAGCAACTCATCGAAGAGATAGAGTCGCTGCGTTCCCGCCTCGCCGAAGCCGAGGAGACGCTCGAAGCGATACGGACCGGAGCCGTCGACGCGGTCGTAGTCGCGGGAGAGCAGGGCGAGCAGGTGTTTACCCTGAGCGGCGCCGAGCACGTCTACCGCACCATCGTCGAGACCATGAGCGAAGCCGCGATTACGACGACATCCGACGGAACCGTTCTCTTCGCAAACAGGGGTTTCAGCGAGATGGTCCACCTGCCGCTTAACGAAATCATCGGCAGGCCGTTTGCCGACTTCGTTACAAGGCCTTTCAGAAGGGGTATCCGGCAATTCCTCGAGCGCGCGCGCAAAGGGCCGGCCAGGAAACGTATAGTTCTGAAGCGAGACGGCGGCGCAGAGGCGCCGGTATATGCGGCAACCAGCCGTCTCGACGACTCAGGGACGGTCAATATCTGCGTGGTGCTGACGGACCTGACGGAGATCGAGGCAGCGGATCGGCTGCTGCACCAGGCGAGGGAGCTTCTGAAGAACGCCGTCAACGCGGCGCCGATTGTCCTGATGGTCACAGACACCGAAGGGGTGGTTACTCTGGCCGAAGGCAGAGGACTGGGCGCGGTCGGGATCAGCGCGCATGACAGATTGGGCAGATCGATCCATGAAGTGTACGGGGACAGCCCGGAGCTGCTGTCGGCTTGGGAGCGCGCTCTCAAGGGGGAGGAGGCGGGCGCGGTCGTTGTGACGGGGTTGGGAAGAGACTTCGACACAAGGTGCGTGCCTGTCAGAGGGCTCAGCGGGGCCGTTACCGAGGTAGTCTGCGTCTCGGTCGACGTCACGGAGCGCACGGATGCCGAGAAGGCGCTGCACCGCAGCGAGGAAATGTATCGCCGCATCGTCGAGACAGCAGGCGAGGGCATCTGGATGCTTGGAGGCAATCTGAGGACGACGTTCGTCAACGAGCACATGGCGGCGATGCTCGGATACGCCCCAGAGGAGATGATCGGAAGGCCACCGTGGGCATTCACGGACAGCAGGTGGGCGGCGGTCGGCCGCGCCAGGCTGCGGCCGAGCCACGGTAAGGGCCTTGAGCAGTTCGACTTCAAACTCCTCCGCAAGGACGGCGAATCGCTGTGGGCTACGGTCCTATCGAGCCCCATCAATGAGGAGAGTGGCCGCACGGGAGTGCTCTGGATGGTCGCAGACATCACCGAGCGGCGCAGCCTGGAGGCGCAGGTGCTCAGGGAGGCTGAAGGCGAACGCCGGAGGATCGGGCAGGATCTGCATGACACGCTTGGCCAGAGCTTTGCGGCGCTTACGCTGCTGTCGAAACTTCTGGCACAAAAACTGTCCGAGCGAGAAGCCGCCGAGGCGGTCGATGCGCTGCACATAGCCGGCGTCGCCAAAGACGCCGCCGTCGCCATGCGGCGTATTTCACGGGGGCTGGCGCCGATAGGCGTCACGCCTGAGGGGCTCATGGAGGCGCTCTCGGAGATGGCGAGCGACGTCTCCCGTACGCATGGCATCGAGTGCAAGCTCACATACGACAAGCCGCTCCTTATCGCCGATCCGGCGATGGCCGAGCATCTTTACCTTATCATCCGCGAGGCAATCAACAACGCCATCAAGCACGGCCGGGCGTCGAAGGTGGATATTTCGGTTGTCCATGACGGCGGTGAAGCGGCCATTCGGATACTGGACAACGGCGTCGGCCTGCCTGAGGATATGCCTGGCGGCAAGGGCATGGGCCTGAGGACGATGCAGTATCGCGCAGGCATAATAGGCGCATCGGTCGAGGTGGCGGCCGGGCCTTCGGGCGGGACCGTCGTCACGTGCAGGCTGCAGGTTGCCGAAGAGGACGCCGCTGCTCAGAAGTAGCTTTGGATGCAGTCGGGCGAGCCGGTGGCCTTGAGCCAGGCAAGGATTTCGCTTATACGGCCCGAGGCGATGGCGACGCATGTGTCCGCGCCGCCGTAGTACACCGATATGCTGTCGCCGTCGTCGGCGATTGTGTAGCCGCAAGGAAATGCAACCCCTCCCACGTCGCCGACGCGCTCATACTCGGCCTGCGGCCCGAAAACCCATTCGCTGCCTCTGAGGAGGCACTTTTCGGGCGTGGCGAGGTCGAAGAGCGCCAAGCCCCACCTGTATAGCGTGCCGGAGGCCGTCTGGCGCACGCCGTGGTAGAGCATGAGCCAGCCGTCCCTGGTTTCGATGAGGGGCGTGGAAAGGCCTATTTTGTTGGCATCCCACCACGCACCGCGGCGGGCGGCCAGGAGTATCTTGTGGCTGCCCCAGTGCCGCAGGTCCGGCGAATATGAGACCCATATGTGCGCCCCGCCCCAGCGGGCCATGGGCCTGTGGATCATTGCGAAGTTGTCGCCGACCTTGTGCGGGAAGAGGGCGGCGTCCTTGTCTTCCGGGGGCATAATTACCCCGTAGCGCTCAAACGTTCGAAAGTCCTGCGTCAGCGCGAGAGCCACACAGGGGCCGCCGTGGGAGTATGCCGTATAGGTGACCGAGTACTTCTCCAGGGTCGGTATCCACACGATACGAGGGTCCTCGACGCCCCATACCTCTTCGGGGTGGCTGGGCATGTCGGGGGGGAGTGTGGGCTCGGGGTCTATCTGCCAGTTGTCGAAGCCGTTACTCGAGCGTGCGGCGGTGAGGTGAGAGTGGCCCCGGTGGTCCTCGACGCGGCACAGAAGAAGCGTCGATCCGTCGCGAAGCCTCGTGGCCCCGCAATTGAAGACCGCGTTGGCGGGGTAGGGCCAGTTGTCGGCCGTGAGGATGGGGTTGCCGCGAAAGCGGTTGAAGAGGCTCTTGCTGGACATATGCGCTCCAATCACGAAAGGCAGGCTGAAGACTCAAGCAGGCCAAAGAACGGTCTGAAGTCCGTAACTCTTCAATTCGGTGTCAGACACCGAATTACGACTATGCGTTACATTGATGGTTAATATTCCTCACAATGCACGGATATCTCACCGATCTGTGGAAGAGTCATTACTATCCTCTAATTCGGTGTCTGACACCGAATTACGACGCATTGTCAATCGGCGGCTATGGCGGCCGGGGGGCGAGCGCGGAGGAGTTCTTTCTTCTGAGGGGCCAACTCCGCAGCGACCTCTTCCATGGCGGTTGCCGAAAGCAGCCATGCAAGCGTAGACTCCGCCCCTTCATTCTGGTTGACGCCGTCCGCCTGAAGACCGTCCTTGCACCCGCCGGATGCATAGTCGTAGAGGGGCATGCCGAGGTCATTTCGCCCGAGAAACCACTCGTAGCAGAGGCGCGCTTCATCGAGCCAGCGGTCGTCACGGGTGACGTGCCACGCTCCGACGCAGGCCTCAAGTGTGGACTCGGCCTCGACCGGCTGCTGGTCGAAACGCGCCTTGACGCCGCCGCGCTTATACCACCCCTTGTAGCCGATGGGCTGGAAATGCCCTTCGGGAGCCTTTTGTACTCTAAGAAGGAAGGCGAGCGCTTTGAGGGCGGCGTCGGTCATGTCACCGCGGTTCATCCACTGGCCGGCGAGGAGAAGCGCCTGGGGCAGATGGGCGTTGACGTAGTTGAGCGACTCCTCGGGCCAGGGCCAGTCGTCTGAGCCGTACCGCGTGAACCGCTCGAAGAGCCCCTCGGCGAGGCGCTCCCGGATCCTGTGCGCTTCGACGTCGCCGCTGAACCGCCGCAGGTACTCATGGATGCCGATAAGGGAAAGCGCGACTGCGCGCGGCGAGGTGAAGTTGACGGTCGGCGGCAGGGCGGCGCTGAAGAGCCTTGCGGCGACGCCGACGAAACCCGGCTCCAGTCCGTAGGTTGCCGCGCTCGCAAGTCCCCAGAGGGCGCGACCGTGGGAGTCTTCGCTGCCTTCGTCATCAGTCCATGCGCGGTCATAGCCCATGAAGTTGTGGAATCGCCCGGCCTGCTCCATGAGGGCATGATCGATGAAGGCCAGGTACGTAGCGGCGAGCTCGCCGAGCTCGTCCGCCTGGTCGCACATGAGCTTCCCGGCGTGAACTGCGAGCACCAGGGCGCGGGCGTTGTCGTCGAGGCAATAGCCGTGAGCCCGATCGGGGACGGTGTACTTGGCGTGTTGGACAATGCCGGTAGAGTCAGTCAGGCGCCTCAGGTGTTTGAAGTTGAGGGCCGGCGATTCGTCGAAGAGACCGCCGATCTCAAGCGCCTCGCGGGCGCCCTTGCGCACGAGACTGCCGCGGTTCTGGAGCGTGCGGCTGAACTCCTCCATGTAGCGCTTGGCAACGGCCGTCCAGATCATCTCGCGGCCGTAGACGTACGCGCGCTTGCGCATGGCATTGTACTCGACTTCGTTGTCGAGCAGGCGAAGAATCGCCTGCGCCAGCACGTTTACGTCGCCGAACGGAACCAGGATGCCCCTGTCTTCGGCCAGGAGCTCGCGCGCATACCAGTACGGGGTTGAGACTATGGCCTTGCCCGCGCCGACGCATAGCGAGAGCACACCGGAGGTCATCTGGCGCTCGTCGTAATAGGGGGTTACGCAGATGTCGGCGGCGCCGAGAAACGAGTAGAGCTCCTCCGGCTCGACAAAGCGATCGTGGAATATGACGTTTCGCCCGAGATCGAGAGACCGCACGAGGCCCTGGAGGTAGAAACGGTACTCCTCCCCTCTCTGGCGAACGACGTTGGGATGCGTTTCACCTGTGACGATGTAGGTGACTTCGGGATGCTTTGCCAGCACTGCGGGCAGGGCTCTTATCACGTTTTCAATGCCCTTGTTCGGGGAGAGCAGGCCGAAAGTGAGGATTACCTTGCGACCCTCCACGCCAAAGAGGTCCTTGTAGAAATTGGGGTCCACGAAGGGGAGATCGGCGACCCCGTGGGGGATGAAGGAGACTCTCTCATCGGGGACGCTGTATATCTCATTGAGGGTTTCCATCGCCTTGGTGCTCATGACCACGAGGCGGTCAGAGAGGCGGATGACCTCTTCGAGAACCCGGCGTTGATGGTAGTCCGGCTCCGTGAGAACCGTATGAAGCGTGGTGACGACAGGCATGCGCAGGCCGCGCATGAATGACAGCAGGAGGCCGCCTGCGACGCCGCCATATATGCCGTACTCGTGCTGGACGTTGACGATTTCCACGTTGCCGATGTTCAAGAAGTCAGCGGCGTTGCGGTACTCGGCGAGGCGATTCTGGGCGACTTGAAACTTGACGCGCGGCGGGTACTTGTAGCCCTCCCGAGTATCGTTCATCGCGACCACGGAGAGGCTTACCGACGGCGCTTCGGCCGCGACGGCGTCGGACAGGTCGGTCGTAAACGTGGCTATGCCGCACTTGCGCGGGAGATAGTCGCCGAGGAATGCGACTTTGGATAGCTCGCCTGCCAAGGGCCTGCCTCCATGCCTTTGTGTGGAACGCTCTCGCCGCAGATCATGGTGGCGCATGATGTGAATGCCGGAAATGCCGCCGCACAGGGGATTACACGGGAATTGACAGACGCGGAAGGGAAGCGGTTCCGCCGAAAGGGCATGTATGCGGACGCCCAAAGCCTGCATTCAGTGACGGTTAGAGCAAGGCTGTGCTGAAGTACCGCTCCGCGCGGTCCGGAAGCACGGTTGCGATGTTTCCGGCGTACTTTCCCGCAAGCTTTCGCGCGGCCCAGACGTTGGCGCCGGAGGAGATGCCCACGAGGAGGCCGAAATCGCGGCCGAGCTGACGCGTGGTTTCGATGGCGTCTTCGTCGGTCACTTCCACGACGTCGTCGACGAGTTTCACATCGAGTATCGCGGGGATAAAGCCATCGCCGATGCCCTGAATCTGGTGAAGGCCAGGTTCATGGCCGAGGAGAGCGGAAACATTCTTCGGTTCTACTGCGATGACTTTGGCGCCGGGACGATGCTCCTTAAGGAACTTGCCAACGCCTTGAAGCGTACCGCCGCTTCCGACGCCTGCGACAAAGCAGGATATGTCGCCGCTCATCTGCCGCCAAAGCTCAACGGCGGTTTGCTCGTAATGTATGCGCGGGTTGTCGGGGTTCTCGAACTGCTGCGGAACATAAACCCTCGGGTCCGCGGCGGCCATTTCACGGACGCGATTGACCGCGCCGGCGATGCCTTCCTTGTCCGGCGTGAGCACGAGCTCCGCGCCGAGGGCGACGATGAGCTTCTTTCGCTCTTCGCTCATGCCTTCCGGCATGACAATCCTGACCTTGTAACCTTTGAGCCGTCCGACCAGGGCGACGCCGATGCCGGTGTTGCCGGAGGTCGGCTCCATAATAATGGAGTCCGGTTTGAGGGCGTGATCGCGCTCGGCGCCTTCGAGCATGGCAAGGGCCACGCGGTCCTTGATGCTGCCGCCGGGATTGAGGAATTCGGCCTTGGCGAAGACATTTTCGCCCTTCAAACGCAGGAGAGGCGTCTTGCCGATAAGGTCGAGGATATTGTCGGTAAGCATTGGAGAGACTCCCTGAGAAACGGTAGCGAAGCCGCAGCTCACGGGCGCCTAATCATAAGGGCTGAACGGCGTGGTGCAAGTGCGAAGGGTTAGTGCCCTAAGCTGAAGGGGGGAGGCGGGGGACGTGAAACGGGGGAGGGAGGAGCGATATCCTCCCTCCCCAACGAACGGCCTCGGCGACTTAGTGCGTAGTTGCGTGCGCGGCGTTGGACCACGCTGAGCTACCGACACCATTGGCAGCGGCGACTCTGTAGTAGTAGACCTTCTTCGATACAACCGTAGTGTCGACAAACGATGTGGTATTCGGGCCAGCCGCAAAGATGCTTACCGCCTTTTTGAACGACGGCCCGGACGACCTCTGGATGGTGAAGCCCGTTTCGTTGTTGGAGTTGTCGTTCCATGAAAGGGTTACGGTCGACGGATTGACGCCCCTGGCTGATGCGACGGCGTGAAGTGTCGTCGGCGCCGTGGGAGCAACGGCAGCTATCGAAACGTAGTCCGATGGAAGCGAATCACCAGCCACGTTGTACGCGAACACCCGGTATGTATAGGTTGCCCCGGGCAGGGCCGTGGCGTCGTTGTAGGTCGTGACGTTCGCCGCTACCGTGCCGACCTCGGTAAATGCTCCCGCGCCCGTAGCGCGCTCGATCCGGAAGCCGGTTTCATTTCCGGAGTTGTCCGTCCAGTTGAGCGTCACCGTCTGGGCGCCGGTAACCGCAGCCGAGAGGTCGAGGGGCAGCGCGACCGGGGTGACGTAGTCCGGCGACGGGGTGAACACAATTGCGCGCATCATGTCATTCTCTTCGTGGCCAAGCAGGTGACAGTGCCAGACGTATTCCCAGTGGTAGCTGGTCGGGTCGTTATAAACCACGATGGGCGCGTTGTTTGCCGGGTTGATATTGGCGAACTGGCCGGTAGAGCCCTGCGGCATCGTCGGGTCAAGCAGGCGATTGCTGTCGGGCACGACGAACGGAAGCCGCGGGGTGGCGGGCTTGAGGGCCACGATGCAGTCCTCCAGCGGGTTCATCCTGACGGTTTCTTTCCAGCCGATCTCGTTGGCGTCCGGGGGCTTCACCATGCCGTCCCAGCCGACGCGATTGATGAGCTGGACATTGAAGAGGTGGAAGTGGATCGCGTGTGTGTCCACGCCGTTATGGGTGATCTTCCATATCTGGGTCTCGCCGGAACTGATGGCTTCCGTCGGCGGATCGATATAGCCGTAAGGAATCGTCGTCTGGGTGTTGAAATTGGTGAACGGGAGCTCGACACCAAGCGTGGCGTTCATTCTGCCGTAATTGAGCTCGAAGAGCTCCTGAATGGCCTTCGGCTGCATGGGAGTAATTACCGGCGCGCCGGCGCCGATCGGCGTATACGTCAGGGAAGTATCCTGTATGGCTGAGTACGTATCAGGGAACGCACTACCGTACGGTGTCCCATACGCAGACTCGGGAACGACTGGACCGCCCTGCGAGGCAGCGTACGCGCCGGGGAGCGCGGCCTGAAGAGCGGCCAGATTGAAGGCAGGGGACTTCCGCCCCGAGACTTTGAACTGCATGATGGTGCGGGTATTGGGGCCATAGCCGGCAAGCGTGGTCGGCGCGCCGCCCGTGGAGGTCTGGTCCGGATCGCCGGTGTAGTAGTCATTTCGCGGATCGAACCCAGGCACCGGTGCCGGGGCGTCGTTGTAGAGAATGACTTTGGCGCCGCTGGGCACCTTGGAGAAGTCGATTATGACGTCCGCCCTCTCCGCCGGGCCGAGAAGCAGCGTATGCGTCGAGACATTGAGAACGGTGATATCCCGGCGATTGTACACGTAGTCGATAGGCTTATTGGGCAGGACCACCGGCGCGGGCAGCATTCCGCCCTCGTCGCCGATCTGGATCATTGCCGGGCCGCTTGTATGGGGGTTGGGCACGCCGCCAACGCGGCCGTCCGTCGGCCAGTCAGCCGGATAGCCCGCATGCTGCACTGCCGGAACCATCTTCACTTCGGTCGGGTGTGCCGGGTCGGCAAGGTATAGTTGCAGGTTGAGATAGCGGTCGTTGCAAGCGTTCAGAATGCGGAACCTGTACGCTTTCCGTCCTACCTTGAGAACCGGATATGCCGTGCCGTTGACAACCGGCGTGTCCATGAAGGCTTCCGGCACAAGTGAAGGATTGGGAGTCGCGGGAGTATCAAGAATCCCGCCCGGAACGCTTGCCGTCGGCATATGGGCCAGAGTTGTAACCGGCGGCCAGAACCAGGGACCGTAGTCCCACCTGCCCATGGCGTTTACGCCTTCCGGGTCGTGCGGATTCTGGTTGGGCATATAGACATGGGGGAACCACAGGTCTCCCGTGTGCGGTACCGGGGGCGTTGTGCCCCAGTTCCACGTCGGGTCCTGGGCGGCAATCTTGTTTGCGTCAACGAAGGTCCTGTCCTGTATGATGAGTGGGATGCCGTAACGGTAGACTCCGCCCAGGTTCGGGAGGACGCCTGAGTCGATCAGGTAGTCTTCGGCCGGATCGGTAACGAGGTAGCCGGAGGCTTCCCCGGCGTAAACGTTCAGGCGCGTCGTCCCGTACGAGTGATCGTGATAGAACATAAGGCGGGAGCTCTGCTCGTTGGTCCAATAGTACGTCGCCGAGCCGTCGCCGGGATCGGGCATGTCGGGGACATTCTGTGCGCTGACGCCCTTCCTGTATGTGGCAGTGTCGCCTGCAGGCGTCACCCATTGATGCGGAGTCCCGTCACTGATCCACGGTGTCGCGCCTCCGTGGAGGTGGAGGACCGCGCGGTTCTGGGTGTACGCATTCATGCCGTCAGGACCCATCCCTGCACCCATGATGGTAGTGTCCACGGGCAGGAAGAGGTCGCTTCCCGGCGTGCCGGAGACGGGGAGCATATTGGTGAACTTGACACGTACGGCCCTGTCGCGTCTTGCGATGATGAGCGGCCCGAGATAGTGGGTGTGCCCGTCGGCGGCAGGGGCGAGGTCGACGTAGCCGCGCAACTGCGTGGGCGGAAGATCGGAATGCATTTGCTGGGTGTAGTTAACCAGGCCGATCTGGTAGTAATCGGAGCCGGGATAGGTGGCGGTATCAGGGACCGCCACCGGGATATATTGCCCGAGGTTGTTTGCATTCGCCGAGCCCACGCCGGGGAGCGTGTCGACGAACTTGCGCATGCCGCCGGTGATAAGCTTTGTGATCGGGTTCACGGTCGGAACCGGGCTATTTGCGTAGTTGGGGTAAATCCCGAAGTAATCCGGCGTGCCGCCGGGAACAGGCGCAACGGCTTGCGCAGGCGGCGAAATCACCAGGCCAGGCATGATCTCATTCTGTTGGCTCTGACGCGCGGCTGACACTCGGGCGGCGGCGGCTTCGCGCTGAGCGGGGGTGGTGCTTCTGAGTTTCGGTGTTGCCGCGCCGGCTGTTCCTGGAAGCGCCTGCGCTTGCGCCCCTTCAATCGCGACGAAGGCCGAAACAGCAGTCACCAATAGCAGGCTCGCCAATACCCGGAATGCTGCCTTCTTCATGTTTCCCATCCTTCCCAGCAATAGCAGTGATGATGCACGCCAATGTTGACCTCTACCGACACCGTTGTGATCGTGTGATGTGCGCCCGCGGGGGGGGGCAGGTCGGGAACAGCGCGCACGTCTATGGAGCGGATGACGGCTCATAGGTGCGAAACTCTATCGAGGCGATGGTGATGCGCGCTGGTTCCCGAAACGCGACTGCAATGAGATGGACCAATATGATCGCTTTGTGGCCTAGTGTAAGCGCTCCCGCAACTATCGGGAATCGGCGATGGCGCCGCCTCAGTCTGCCCTGTTCTCCCGGATGTCTGTTTGTGCGACGCCATCGTTTTTTCCGATTGCCCGAGTTTCCTGGTTGCCCGGATTTCACCTGCAATTCCCGACGGTAGACACGAAAGAGAGGGCGCTGATTCCACATAGGAGTAATCCGCCGAGGAATCAGGTAGCTTACTGATATGAGACGGATACGATATGCGGCCTGCCGCAGTTCAGACTGCAGAGATGAGAAGAGTCACCGGATAGGCCCACTCGATCTGCGATAACGCGCACTTCTTCTCAGGATAATCCGCATTAAGCGGCTTCAGGACAACCTCGTCTCTCCGACGATGCCATAGCTTGCACGTGACGGCGCCGTCGGTCTTGACGATCGCCGGTTTATCCTGGCGAGGCGGATATTGCGGGGCAACGACGACAATGTCGCCGTTGTGGAAGCGGGGAAGCATCGAGTCGCCCTCGATGCGCAGCGCGAATGCGCTTGGATCTTTCTCTACGAGCGGCGCCGGGACGGCTATATACTCTTCGGCGCAACCGGCCGGGTAGTCGCCGTCTGTGTAGTCCTTTGGATTGCCGGCAGGGACATGGGACAGAATCGGAATATAGCGAACCGGGACTGCGCCATCCGGAAGGCGCGTTACAGCGGCGCAATCAAGAGAAGTCCTGCGCGCAAGCTCCAATCCCTCTCTGTTTGCGCGTGCGCGCAGGTTGGCGTGGCGCAGTTTGTCGGAGTCAGCGGGGCCGAGGCGCAGGGCAGTGGCCACGAGGGCGATCCGCTCCATGGTGAGCGTCGTTCGACCTTCGGTTGCCTTGATGAGGAAGGAGAGCGGTATGCCGGCGGCCGCGGCAAGGGCGGTCTTGATGAGGCCGGCGCGCTTGCGGAAATCGTCAATCATGCGTCCAACAATCTCAGAATCGGTCACTTTCTGGGCTCCTGGGGCGAAAAAACCCTGCTTGACAAAGGTGCCAGAATGCGTATCTTATCTGGATAAGATATTATGCGTCGAGACGCCGTACCAGTCAAGAATTCATGGCCAGGGCTTCATGACTGGAAACGCAGTCGAGCCGCCGGAAGGGCGGCGGGAAGGGGATTGAAGGAGCAGCGCCGGCGGCAGGCCGGAATGAAACAGCGAGGTTAGCGTAGAACCTCTTCATCCAGCGAACGCGATTACGAAACCGGACCCTTATCTGGAGAGGCGCACATGATTGAAGGAACGCACGTCAGTGTTGACATCGGCGGGAGGCTCATAAGCGGCCGTCTCAAGGGCAGAAGCGCCAACGGAGCCTACGTCGTCATCTCCGACCGAAACGGCGGCATGTACTACACCAACCGGCCGCTACTGGATCACGACGAGGCTGCGAAATTCCTCTCAGCCGACCGGAGCCTCATCCGCTTACTCATTCGCGCAGGCAAACTCATCCCTGTACACGTAGGAAGAGCCACGAGGCTCGCGTGTGGCGACTTCGAGGGGCTTGTGAGCGCGGCGGCTGAGGCGACAAAGGCATTAGCGGGCAAGCCAGGGAAAACCAGGCGCAGACGCCGGAAACGCGCAAGGAAGATTATCCCGAAAGCTGCCGCCGGCGCGGCAAAGGCCGCGAATGCCCGCCCCGCCGGGTGCGCAAAGGCAACGAAGGGCAAACCGACACGAACCTCAGCTTCCAAGCGAAACAAGAAGGAGTGATACTATGACATTCGCAAAGGAACAGGTTGACAAACTCAGAGAGCCGCTCGACCGGCGCTACGTCAAGCAGCGCAAGCAGGGCGGCAGTACCCTCTCCTACATAGAGGGTTGGAAGGCCATCGAATACGCGAATAGTATATTCGGCCACGACGGTTGGGACCGCGAAACGGTCTACACCGAGTGCGTCTACCAGGGAGAGCGCGAGGGGTACCGCGCAAAGTATGCGTGCGCGTACACCGCGAAGGTCCGTGTAACCGTTCGCGCGGGCGACGCGGTTGTGGTGCGCGAAGGCACAGGCTCGGGCAGCGGCTTCGGCGCCAACCCCGGCGAGGCGCACGAAAGCGCGATCAAAGAAGCCGAGACTGACGCCATGAAACGCGCGCTTATGACGTTCGGGTGGCGCTTCGGCCTCGCGCTCTACGACAAGGACCAGGAGCACGTCACCGACGGCGAAGAGGAGCCTCTCGAAGAGGAGACGCCGGTGGAGGCGCATGTTGAGACCGCGCCGGTGCCGCCAAAGCGCGAGGAGTCGCTTCGCGAGCCGACAGAAAGGGACCCTCAGAAGGAGCTGTCCGAGTGGGCCGACAGGGCGCTGACCCCTGACGCGCAGAAGCGCCTTTCCCTCACACAGCGCAAGGCCCTGTCGCGCACCCGCGCGCTGTGTCTGGCCAAGGTGGAGGAGATATACAAGGAAAAGGGCGAGACGTTCAATCAGAGGGCGTGGATCGCCAAAGCCCTTGGTATTCCCGTAGACAGCGTTCCCGAGCATCTCGCGCCGCTCGATAGCGGTATCACCGATAGGCAGTTGCGCGATCTGGAGCAGGAAGCGAAGGCGTTCCTTGCACGGGTCAAGGAACGGGCGGCTGAGGCCAAGAAATCCAAGGAGGTGAGGAATGTCTGATTACAACAGGCTGATTCTGGTTGGGCGTTTGACCGGCGATCCTGAGCGCAGGATTGCGTCTTCGGGCACGTCGGTAGTCACCTTCACCGTTGCCACCAATCGCAAGAGCGGGACAAACGAGGAAGTGTGCTTTGCGCCGGTGACTGCTTTCGGCAAGCAGGGCGACTTGATCGCCGACAGGCTGGCTAAGGGCAGTCCGATTCTCGTGGAGGGGCGCCTGCGGACCGACCAGTGGACGACGCCCCAGGGCGAGAAGCGCTCGCGCCTGCATGTTATCTGCGAATCGTTCTCGTTCATCGGCACAAGAGAAGCGGCGGAGCCGGTCCCGACCGCAGCGTCCCACACCGGCAAGGATGCCGGCGCGAAATTCGACTCGCTGGACGACGACGGCATTCCATTCTGACGCCTTGACCGATTGACAGCCATGCCCGCCACGCCGTGGTCGCGCCCAAGCCGGCCCGGGGTGGCGGGCTGCTGCATTGCTGGCGCGAGCCGTGGCGCTGGCGTATAATGCGCGCCATGCGCACCGGCACTGAAATCGCCAGATCCGAGCCCCTCTCTGTCGAGACCCGGCAGAACGGTATGCCGTCGCATGACAGCCGCTCCGTTGGCGGCGCTTCGGCGTGGTACCTTCGGTATTCCGGGAGCGCTACAGTGCGCTTCTCGGCGGCGTCGCGGTCGATTATTACCTTCGCAGTTCTCGCAGCGTGTATCGCGCTGACCTATCTGTGTTCGGCCTTGAGCGCCCCTCCCAATATCGATGACAGGGCATGGGTGGATCGAAGCCTGCAGCCTCTGTATGCGCCAAGACTGGAAGGCAATTACTACTATGCCGTCCATCATCCCTCGTTCATGAGGCTTGTCTACAGCGTTGTTCTCCACCGAATGGGCGTCTATGAGGTCAGGCGTCCTCTTGTGAGCTACAACAAGGACAGGGACTGGAACATCGAGCATGGCGCATGGATTCCGTACGAGATAGGCATGCCGCTGCGATATGTCAACGTCGCGTTCCTGAGCGGTATGATTGCGCTTCTGTACTTCGCATTCAAGCGCATGTTTCGGAACCGCGCTCTCGCGCTTATCGCCTGCATACCGATACTGTGGAACCCTCCCGTTCGAGACGGCGTGTGCATCTACATCGGCTGTGATTCGGCGCTACTCTTCTGGCTGGCGGCGTTCTGGTTTGTGTGGCTTGTCACTGATAGGCGCGGCGCAGGGGGGGTCATAGCGCTGGCAGCGGTAGGGGGCGTTCTTGCTTCGACAAAGATAAATGGCGCGTTCGCGCTCGCGGGCGCAGTACTGTACTATGCGCTTTCGTCGAAGGGGGCGAGAAGGATCATCTATCCGGCGGCTCTCATAGCCATCCCCGCGGCTGTTTTCCTTGCCATGAACCCCATCTACCGAGCCGGCAATGTCAACTGGACAATCAGCGTCGTCCGAAATATGCTCCGAATTATGTTCAACCTCAAGGAGGCTACCTCCACCGTGGAATGGGCACATTTCACGAAACTTGAGATCCTTCGCGAGGCATTCCCGTACTGGTTCTTCGCGGTTCCCATCCTGGCCGTTTTCACGACGGCTCGCAGCGAGAAGTGGTTCCGGCCAACGGTTGCGTGGGCCGCGGCTACGGCGGGCCTCAACTGGGTCCTCATATACGTCCCCATGCTTCGGTACGACGCCCCTATAAGCATGAGCTTCCTTGTGCTCTTCGACGCGTCGGCGATCTTCTTTCTGGCGGAGCTATTGAAACGCACCGTTGGGAGCGGCACCCAGGCAGCACCCGCTGCTGAGGGGACGCGATGATGGAGTACGAGCGGATATTGACCATTGTGTGCGCAGCAGCCTCTGTTGCGCTCGCGTACGTGATCGTCTCGAGGATTCTCAGAACATACATCGCCTCGGCGTTCGTCGTGCTTCCTCTGGCGCTGAGCCTGCCGTGGAGCAAGTCATTCCCTGCCGTCGCCGATGCGACATCGCTTCTGGCAACAGTGGCGGTTCTGGGTGTCTGGCTCCATTGTGCGAGCGGCAGGCCGCACGCTATCCGAAACGCGCTCATCGCCGCGGGGGCCATCATTGTGGTAAAGCAGGACATACTGCTTCTCGTGCTTGGCGCGGCGGCCATAGAGGGATGGAGGAGAAGAAGGGAGTTCAGACCGGCCGAGAGCGTGGGAACCATTGCGGCACTGGCCTTTCTGGCATGCATGTCTATGGTGTTCCTGAGCCCCTACGAACCCGCGACCACGGTGGAGGGGCTGGCGAGAAGGCTTATGGCAGGCACATCATGGGACGGCACTAACTGGACCTTCGCAGGGGCTGACATTCGCGCCAGCGTCAAATCGGCATCGACATATGGCGCGACATTCTACCTGCCGTTGCTTTTACCCTTTGCGGCGATGGCGTGGAAATGCCGGCGGGAGTGGTGGTTTGTCCCGACGTTCGGATGGTGCGTCCTCGTATTCGCATTCACCGTCATCCTCGCAAAATGGCCGACTCTCCGGGCATGCCCGCCTCTTGCGACGACGTTCCTTGTCACGTTCGGCGTGTCGGGAGTCAAGCTCCTGCGAGAGCAGTTGCCGGCACTTCGCCGTGTGAAGGAAACCGGGGAAAGCGTCAAGTGACTGCTGGCGGCAGTTGATAAACCCGGGCAATCTCCGGATGAACAGGTCTTTTTTTGTTTGCAGGGCTTTTTCGCTTGCAATGTCGCAGTGGATGCTATATATAGGCTTCGCGAATCGGGGTCTGGCCACTCCGAAATCGCCGGCAGGTTCCACAGCACGGCGGCGCGAGGATAGCGCTCAGGGTTTCGAGGGGACCTTCATCGAGTCGGCACCACGAATCGTTCCCGTCTGACAACATCTTCTTTTCCCTTTTCCAGGCCGATACCGCGGGCTCGTAATGCCCGCAGACTCTCTTGGGGCTGGCACCTCTAACGGGCAAGAGGAGGAAAGGAAATGAGGGACGTATCAGTGCGGGCCCCTCGCGGCAATCTTGCCGCGGGGCAAAACGGGGCATTCATGTCAGTGGTGTGCATCCTGGCGGGCGTCGTTATGATGCTGGGTGCGCAAGGTGCTCAGGGAACCGTGTACAACGTCGGGCCGGGGCAAACGTATACCAGCATTGGAAGCGTTCCGTTGGAATCCCTGGCGCCGGGAGATACGGTAAACATCTACTATCGCTCTACACCGTACTATGAGAAATTCGACATCGGTGTCGTCGGCACATCAGGTCAGCCGGTAACAATCCACGGCGTGCCGGACGGGAGCGGTAATCTGCCCATTCTCGACGGCAACGGCGCTACGACGCGGTCGCAGGAGAGCTTCGGTTCGCAGGCCCGCGGCCTCATCGAGATGCAGCAGTACACCACCGCGCCGCCGTCGTGCAGGCCGGCGTATATCACCATCGAGAACCTCGAAATCAGGAACGCGAGCACGCCATATACGTTCAAGGGCTACGCCGGGGACACGCAGAGCTGGGTGGCATCTTCGGCGGCGATCTGGTGCGTGGACGGCAGAAACGTTACAGTGCGCAACTGCTACATCCACGACTGCGGCAACGGGATGTTCAGCTATACCGCGGACAGCGGCGCGGACAACTGGACGCAGGATCTTCTTGTCGAAGGCTGCTACATAACCGCGTGCGGCAACGCCGGCAGCAACACGGAGCATGACAGCTACTGCGAGAGCTACCGGATAACGTATCAGTACAACCACTATGGCCCGCCCCGCGGCAGCGACACGCAGGCCATAGGCAACGCCCTCAAGGATCGCAGCGCCGGCACGGTGGTTCGTTTCAACTGGTTCGACGGCGGCAACAGGGCCATGGACCTCATCGACTCCGAGGACTCGAGTACCCTCGCGGGCGAGCCGGAGTATCAGAAGACGTTCGTTTATGGCAACATCATCATCGAGCGCAACGATGTTGGCAACAGCCAGATGATCCACTTCGGTCAGGACGCCTATATGTACCCGCGCGCGAATGGTTACTTCTACAACAACACCTTCGTCTCGCTGCGCACGGGCGGCACCATCATCTTCATGGCGGACAACACCGGCTTCGTCGATTGCCGCAATAATATCATCTACATGACCGCCGCGGGCAGCACCTGCACAATAGCCAACGATTCCACCGGCACGGTGAACATGACCCATAACTGGCTCAAACCGGGGTATGTGCTGGCCGGCGGAGGAGGGGCGACGGTCAACGACGACGGGACGTCGGTTACTGGCACATCGCCGGGCTTCGTTGACGCGACCGGCCAGGACTTCCACCTCACCTCAGGCAGCCAGTGCATAAATGCCGGGACTTCGCAGCATAGCGACTGCTCCTCTTACCCGGTGAATCAGGAGTACGTAAAGCACCAGCAGCACGTTGCGCGCGCGGTGAACGGCACGATCGATATAGGGGCATACGAATACGGCGGCGGCTCGCCTCTCACGATTACCACGTCGAGCCTGCCCAACGGGACGGTAGGTACGTCCTATAATCAGACGCTTCAGGCAAGCGGCGGAACGACGCCCTATACCTGGGCCATGAGCTCCGGCAGCCTGCCCTCGGGACTGTCGCTTGTAGCGTCGACCGGCGCAATAACTGGCACGCCGAGCGCGTCGGGCACTTCCAACTTCACCGCGAGGGTAACTGACAACGTGTCCGCAACTGCGACCAAGGCGCTCTCGATCGTGGTCACCGCGTCCACGCTTACCATTACCACGTCGAGCCTGCCCAACGGCACTGTAGGCACTGCGTACAGCCAGACCCTTGCGGCAACCGGCGGCACAACGCCTTACACATGGGCGATCTCGTCTGGCAGCCTGCCTGCCGGACTGTCGCTTGCCGCTTCTACGGGAGCGATTACGGGCACGCCAACGGCGTCAGGGACTTCCAACTTCACGGCGAGAGTGACCGATAATGTCTCCGCGACAGCGACCAAGGCGCTTTCCATCGTGGTTAATGCCGCCGCTCTCACGATCACGACTTCGAGCTTGCCGGGCGGCACGGTTGGCACGGCGTATAACCAGACGCTCACCGCGACAGGCGGGACGACCCCCTACACATGGGCGATCTCGTCGGGCAGCCTGCCTGCGGGCGTTAGCCTCGGTGCTTCGACAGGGGCCATAACGGGCACCCCGACCGCGTCCGGCACGTCGAACTTTACGGCAAGGGTAACAGATAACGTTGCGGCCACCGCTACCAAGGCCCTGTCGATCGTCATCAGCGCGGGCGGACAGACCAATGTTACCTTCCAGGACGGGCTCAACGGCTACACCGGCACCAGGGACACGTGGCTTAACTCGGACTACCCCACCACGAACTATGGCAACGATATTCAGGATCACCTGCAGTACGGCACGCCGGATCGCCAACTGCACAAGTTCGATCTCTCGTCGATACCGTCGAGCGCGACAGTGAACTCGGCGACGATCTATTTCTACGCCTACAACGTGACGGGCGGCACGCCGTCGGTCGGCTGCTACCGCGTGCTGACCAATTGGGACGAACTGCAGGCCACCTACAACAACAGACTCACGGGTACCGCGTGGGGCACGCCTGGGCTGCTTTCCGGCACGGACTATAGCGCGACGGCTCTGGGCAGCTTCACGGTCAGCGCGGCCGGATGGGTCTCCTACAGCATCACGAGCACGGCGCAGGGCTGGGTCAGCGGCTCCATGGCGAACTACGGCGTAATGTACAAGGAGAATAGCGCCGGCCACTGCTACACCCGCATGAGCGAGTACACGGCCGACACGTCGCTGCGGCCGAAGCTCGTGGTGACCTATACCACGTCCGGCAATCCGCCGACAATCACGACCTCGAGCCTGCCGGCGGACACGGTTGGAGTGGCTTACAATCAGACGCTTCAGGCGAGCGGGGGTACGACACCCTACACCTGGGCCATCTCGTCAGGCACTCTGCCGGCGGGATTGTCGCTCAACACCTCCAGCGGCGCCATTACGGGCACGCCCACCGCGGCCGGCACGTCCAACTTCACGGCCAGGGTGACCGACGCCGCGGCTCAGACGGCGACCAAGGCGCTCTCGATCGTTATCAACGCCGCAATATCGATCACCACGTCGAGCCTGCCGAACGGCGCGGTTGGGACGGCGTACAACCAGACCCTCGCGCGCAGCGGCGGCACTACGCCCTTCACGTGGGCGATATCGTCGGGCAGCCTGCCCGCCGGCCTGTCCCTTGCGGCTTCCAGCGGCGCTATCACAGGCACGCCCACGGCATCCGGGACCTCAAACTTCACGGCAAGGGTAACGGACACCGTTGGGGCAACGGCTACAAAAGCTCTCTCGATAGTGGTTACGTCGACGCTTACCATAACCACATCAAGCCTGCCCGCAACCACGATGGGCGTGGCGTATAATCAGACGCTTGCCGCATCGGGCGGCACGACTCCTTACACGTGGGCGATCTCGTCCGGAAGCCTGCCTGCGGGACTTTCTCTCGTGGCGGGCACGGGGGCGATAACCGGTACGCCGACGGCATCCGGGACGTCCAATTTCACGGCAAGGGTTACGGATAACGCCAGTGCGACTGCCACGAAGGCGCTCTCCATTGTCGTAAACGCCGCAGTAACGATAACCACATCGAGCCTGCCGGCCGACACGATCAGCATAGCATACAACCAGACGCTTGCGGCGACCGGCGGCACCGGCGCCAAGACATGGGCGGTCTCTTCGGGCACCTTGCCCACGGGACTGTCGCTTAACGCTTCGACCGGCGCGATTACGGGCACGCCCACCGCGGCCGGAACGTCCAACTTCACTGCAAGGGCAACCGATACGGTTGGCGCAACGGGCACCAAGGCGCTCTCGATTGTCATCAATCCCGCTGTGACCATCACCACATCGAGTCTGCCGGGCGGTTCTGTAGGCACCGCATACAACCAGACGCTGGCTGCCACGGGCGGTACGGGCGCCAAGACATGGGCGATTGCCTCCGGCAGCCTGCCGGCGGGACTCTCGCTCAATACCGCAACCGGGGCTATCACCGGTACGCCTACGACCTCCGGCACGTCAAACTTCACGGCAAGGGCCACTGATACGGTTGCGGCCACGGGCACCAAGGCCCTCTCCATAGTCATAAATGCGAACGGCCCGCATACTTACTACGTCTCCACAACCGGTAACGACACGACGGGTGACGGTTCGTCCGGCAACCCGTGGGCAACCATCCAGAAGGGCGCCGACACGATGGCCAACGGCGACACGGTCATCGTCAGATCCGGGACCTACGCCGGTTTCCGCGCGAGGTACAGCGGGGCTTCCGGGGCGGTCAAGACCATCAAGTCCGAGGTCAACTACGGCGCTGTGATCACCTCAGCAGGTACTCAGTGCACGACGCCGTCCTTCATCGAGATCAAGAATAACACTCCCGCCAACGGCGTCTCCTACCTGCAGATCGAAGGCTTCGAGACCAACGGCTCCGCCAACTGGGGCGTCGAGGTGCAGTACGGCGACCATGTGACCGTCAAGAACGTCAAGGCTCACAACAGCACCAAGGCGTGCTTCAACGTCTTCTACAGCAATTACTGCACGTTTGACGGGTGCGAGGCGTACTCCTCCGGTACAGGCAGCGGCTTCTGGATTGGCGACTCCGGCGATAACAACACCGTCGTCCGGTGCTCGTCGCACAACAACTCGACAAGCGGCTTCTTCCTTACGAGCGAAGCAACCGGAAGCGGCGACCGGGTTATTTCCGGCTACATGGTCGAGAAGAACGTCTCCTACAGCAACGTGAAGGGCTACTCCTGCGACGGCCTTGTGAGTTCAACTCTGCGCAACAACCTTGCATATGGCCAGAACAAGGGGATTAACTTCATCGGCTATGACAGCCTTGCGACATGCAACAACAACCGCGTGCTCAACAACACGATCCTTGTGACCGCGGCCGGCCTTGACAGCATCTACATCCACAAGTACACGGCCGGGCTGCCGGAGGGCACGAATAACGTGGTGCTGAACAACATCCTCTATAGCTACGACACCGGCGGAACGCTCGGAAGCGTCTGCGTCGATACTGCGGCGAGAACGGGCTTCCAGTGCGACTACAACGTGGTAATGAACGTCTTCAGCGTCGACGACCACGCGACGATTTACAACCTGACGACCTGGCGCGGCCTGGGCTACGACACTCATTCGATCCAGGCAACCGACACCGCGCTCTTTGTGACGCCCGGCAGCGATTACCACCTGAAGACCGGCTCGCCGGCAATCAACGTCGGCACTACTCTTGCGGACGTGCTGGATGACAAAGACGCCATCTCCAGGCCGCAGGGCGGCGCATACGATATCGGCTGCTACGAGTATCACTGAGGCAATTAGCGAGCCAGCCTCAACCAGGGCTGGGCACCGGACCCGCGGGCGCTTCCCGCGGGTCCGGGTTTTTCTTACAAGTGTCCGCTTTTTGCTTGAATTGTGTCCCGCTTGTGTCGTATACTCCCGGCACACAACAGAGCGCAGCTACAAGAGAAGTTTCACCTCCGAGCCCTCATCGCGAGCAAGTGTCTCTGGTTTCCTGCAAGAGCATGCGGATGGCGCATGCGCATGGCCTTCTGTTCAGTAGAAAGAAGGTGAAGTTGATTCCTGCTGTTTCGGGGCGTTGTACGGTCTGAGTACTGTCGTGTCGTTCATGGTGTAATGGAAAGAAGGAGATTAGCTATGTCGTCAGTCAGATACCCTTGCCGCCGCCTTTCACCAGGGATTGCAGCACTTGTCGCATTGCTTTGCATGTTTCTTCTCGTCTCGAACGCCCGCGCCGTAGTATACAACGTCGGGCCCGGACAGACGTACGCGGAGATCAACGACGTACCGTGGGAGAATCTCGCCGCGGGCGACACCGTGAACATCTACTGGCGGTCCACGGCCTACAAGAGCAAGTGGGTGATTACCGCCGCAGGCACGCCCAGCCAGCCTATCCTGATTCACGGGGTGCCCAGCGGTGGTAACCTGCCGGTTATCGACGGTAACGCCGCCACCACGCGCCTGCAACTATCCTACTGGAACGACGAACGCGCAATCATCAACTTTGGACATTCGACCATTCCCGCTGACGGGGTCCCGAAGTACGTTACGATCGAGAACCTCGAGATAAAGGACGCGCGCCCACCCTTCGGGTACACGTGTGATGAAGGCACCGCCAAGGTCTATCCCAACATGGCGGCGTCGATCTGGATAGTCGCCGGCGAAAACATCACCGTTCGCAACTGCATTCTGGACAATAACGGCAACGGCTTCATGACGTTTTCCGATGATACCGTCCAGACAAAGAACATCCTTGTCGAGGGCTGCTACCTCTACGACAACGGCAACGACGCCAGCATTTACGAACATAACAGCTACTGCGAAACCCTCGGCATCACGTACCAGTACAATCACTATGGGCCGCTTCGGACCAACTGCCCCGGCAATAACCTCAAGGATCGCTCGGCGGGTCTGGTCATCCGCTACAATTGGATACAGGACGGCAACCGCCAGTGCGATATCGTCGACCCGGAAGACTCCGGCGTTCTCGGCAACGACCCTTCATACAACACTAACTTCATCTACGGAAACTACCTCGTTGAGGGGATGTCCGGCAACCGCCAAGTGATACATTTCGGCGGCGACATGGGCGGCGTCTACCGCAAGAAGGGTTATTTCTACAACAATACGATAGTCTCCACTCGAACTGACGCGACGACCGTCGTGCGCGAAAGCGGCGGCCCGTCAAGCGTATTCGACTGCCGCAACAATATCATCTACACGACCTCGGCCGGCAGCACAATTGAGATATCCAACGACTCCGACGGCGTAGTCAATATGACCCACAACTGGCTCAAGCCCGGTTACCTCCTCGCGGGCGGCAGCGGCGGCACGGTCAATGACGACGGCACGTCGGTGACCGGTACTGCGCCCGGTTTCACGAACGAAGGCGCTCAGGACTATACGATTACGTCGAGTTCTCCCTGCAAGAACGCCGGAACGTCGCTGCACGCGGACGCGATCGCGGCGGGCCATTACCTCTACTATCAGTACGTGAAACACCAGACGTACGAGACGCGCACCAACGACGGGCAGATAGACATAGGCGCATATGAAGTGCCCGGTGGGCAGGTCCCGGACCTCGTGATCACGACATCCAGCCTTCCCAACGGCCAGGTCACTATTGCCTACAGCCAGGCGCTGCAGGCCACTGGCGGTCAGCCGCCTTACTCGTGGTCCGTGTCTGGCGGAAGCCTTCCTGCGGGGTTATCCATAACCTCTGCGGGCGTTATAAGCGGCACACCGACGGCTTCCGGAGTGTCCAGCTTCACGGCACGCGTTCAGGATTCACAGGGCACGCCGGACGTGGCGACGAACGCGCTCTCGATCACGGTCCAGCTCCTGCCCGTCCAGATAGCCGGCCCCTCGTTCATGCGAAGCGCCCAGCAGAATGTGTTCTATAGGCAGCAATTGACCGGCGCCCAGGGGCAAGCGCCCTATACATGGTCGGTTAACGGGGGATCTCTGCCGGCGGGCTTAAGCCTCGGCGCCTCCACCGGCATCATCAGCGGAACGCCCACGGCTCTTGGCACATCGAATTTCACCATCAAAATCCAGGACTCGCAGGCGTCTCCTGACAGCACGACGAAGGCATTTTCCATCGCTGTCGTCGCTGCTTCCGGCAACACATACTGGGTGGCCGCGTCGGGTGGAAGCGACTCTTACCCCGGCAGTTCAAGCCAGCCATGGGCTACAATCCAGCACGGCATCGACACAATAGCCAACGGTGACCGGATACTGGTCGCCGCGGGCAGCTATAACGGCTTGCGCATCACCAACTCCGGTTCATCGGGGGCGGTCAAGGCCGTCATGTCCGAGACCGTCGGCGCCGCGACGCTCAACCATCCCGGCACCGGTGCGGCGTACAACTCCAACGTCGAGATCATCGGCGTGTCGGGCACGCCGGTGAGCTACTGGACCGTGGACGGTTTCACAATCGACGGCGTCAACAAGACCTACCGGCTGGCGTATCTCGATTACACGAACCATGTCAGCGTGCAGAATTGCGTGGGGTTGCAGAGCAGCACGACCGGCTTCTTCGCGCGCTACAGCGACTACGTGCTCTTCGACGGCAACACCGTCCATGACTGCGCCGGAAGCGGCATATTCGGCCAGTCAAGCGCCGACAACGGCACGATCCGCGGCAATACGATTTACGCCACGACTTCCTGCGGCGTAAAACTCAACGGCTATACGTACGACACAGGCGACGGCATCATGTCGAACTGGCTCGTGGAGAAGAACAAGATCTACGGCAACCAGACGGCGGTATTCCTCGACGGCGTCGAGACGTCGTCTTACAAGAATAACCTCATGTACAATAACAGCGGCAAGCAATTCAGCATGGTTTCCATCGACGGCGCGGTCACGCCGCGTAACAGCCGCATACTTAATAACACTGTCGTAGCGCCGAGCACATCCTATTACTGCGTCTTCATCTTCAATGAGTACGCTCATCCAGCCGGCGTCGGCAACGTCTGCAACAACAATATCCTTTACCACTATTCGACCGCGGTCAATCGCGGCAGCTTCTGCATCGATACCGCAATCGATACCCAGTTCACGTCGGACTACAACGTTGTCATGGACGGTTTCGGATTCGACGACAACGCGACGTACTGCAACTTCGCGACGTGGAAATCGACGCACAATCACGACACGCATTCGCTCCAGGCGGCCGATACCGCGCTTTTCGTGAACGCCGGAGCCAATGACTTCCACCTCAAGGCCGGCTCTCCCGCCCTCAACGCCGGCACGACGCTGGCGGATGTGCCCACGGACATTGACGGTGTCACAAGGCCGCAGGGCGGCGCGTACGACATAGGCTGCTATGAAGGCGCGGGCGGCGCGCTGGCGATTACCACCACGAGCCTGCCTGCCGATACCATCAACGTTGCATACAATCAGACGCTGGCTGCAACCGGAGGCACGTCACCGTACACGTGGGCGATCTCTTCCGGCAGCCTGCCGACGGGTCTCTCTCTTGTCGCTGCAACCGGAGTCATATCCGGTACGCCTACCGCGGCGGGAACGTCGAATTTCACCGCCAGAGTGACGGATAACGTCTCCGCAACTGCAACTCAGGCGCTTTCCATAGTGATCAACTCCGCGCCGTCGATCACTACATCAAGCCTGCCGAACGGCCAGCTGAGCGTCGCGTACAACCAGACGCTTGCCGCCAGCGGCGGCACCACGCCCCTGACGTGGGCGATCTCTTCAGGCAGCTTGCCGGCGGGGCTGTCTTTGACCGCTTCGACTGGCGCGATAACGGGAACCCCGACCGCGACGGGAACGTCGAACTTCACCGCGAGAGTCACCGACAACGTCGGCGCTACGGCCACGAAAGCGCTTTCCATCGTGGTTACCGGCGCGGTGCTGACGATTACGACTTCGAGCCTGCCCGCGGATACGGTTGGAATCGTGTACAACCAGACCCTGACGGCCAGCGGCGGCTCGACGCCATACACCTGGGCTATAGCGTCCGGAAGCCTGCCAGCGGGACTGTCTCTTAACACCTCGACGGGAGCGATAACCGGTACACCGACGACCGCGGGCACGTCCAGCTTCACTGCAAGAGTAACCGACAACGTCGCGGCCACGGCAACGAAGGCGCTTTCGATAGCAATCAACGCTGCGCCGTCAATCACGACCGCGAGCCTGCCCGGCGGAACGGTCGGCGCCGCCTATAACCAGACGCTTGCAGCCACGGGCGGAACGACGCCTCTGACGTGGTCGATCTCTTCAGGCAGCCTGCCCGCCGGATTGAGCCTGGCCGCGGGCACAGGAGCGATTACGGGCACGCCGACGACGAGCGGCACGTCCAGCTTTACTGCGAGAGTAACCGATAACGTTGGCGCGACCGCCACGAAGGCGCTTTCAATTGTCGTGATCGCGCCGCTCACCATCACCACTACGACGCTGTCCTCCGGAACAGTGGGCATCGCCTACAACCAGACGCTCGCTGCAACAGGCGGCACTACGCCATACACGTGGGCAATTGCGTCGGGCAGCCTGCCTTCAGGGCTGTCGCTCGTCGCTTCGACCGGGGCGATAACCGGCACTCCAAGCGCCGTCGGAACGTCCAACTTCACAGCGCGCGTGACCGATAATGTGGCCGCAACCGCTACGAAAGCGCTCTCCATCATCGTGAACAGCGCTTCCGGCGACCCGACCTATTGGCAGGCGTCGAGTGATACGCAGTCGCAGACCACGAGCACGACCTACCAGAACAAAGTGACTCTGACCTTCACTCCAACTGCGGTCGACGACTACATAATCATAGGTTACGCGGAGCACCAGTCGACAGGTTACGGAAGCAGCACAATCCAGATGACTGTTGACGGTGTGGTTGAAGGCCTGCAGCCGCGCAGAACGCGTGGGAGCGACTGGTTCCCGCTGTGCTCCGTGAAAGCGGCAACACTTTCGGCCGCACAGCATACCGTGACAATAGACTACGCCGCTACGGGCACGGACGCGGTGAACATCCGCAGGGCGCGCGTAGTCGCTATGCGCAAGGCGGCGCTCGAATGGTTCACTGTCTCGTCGGACAACCTCCAGACCATAACAACGACGCCGACGACCTTCGCAACGCTCAACTTCACGCCGGCAAGCGTCGGGGATTACCTCCTCATCTACAGCGCGGAGTTGTACACCCTCTACGGGAATACGGCAACCGTTACAGCGCAGCTTGACGGGGCGACGATACAGACCTGCCCGATGATGAGCAAGGGATATACAAATGAGGCTGCGCCTCTGGCAACGTTTGCCATGGCCAACCTGAGCGCGGCCGCCCACGCGATGACCATACAGGCCTCGATAGCCAGCGGCACTTCGTCTATCGGCAGATGCCGCATGGCGGCCGTGAGGCTCACGGGCGGGCGGTTCGCCAACTACTCTTATACCGCGAGCGACGGCGAATCCACGACAACGTCAACGACGCTTGTCGAGAAGGTATCGAGGACCTGGACGCCCGCTTCGACGGGCAACTGGCTTGCCCTCATGAGCGCCAGCACCACGCAGAGCGCCATATGGTACAGCTGCGACGCGCAGATGCTGTTCAACGCCTCCGCCGTCAGTGACAACCTGCAAGTCATAATGGACACCAGCGAATATATGTCGACGGCGGGAATGGGCGTTCTCAACGTGACCGGCGGCTCGAGTACTATGGCCTCTGACTACTGCACGAATTCGGCCACATACGCCGCCAAGATCAAGTACGCTCACCTGATGATGCTGCCTCTGGATTCGGGCGGCGCGCCGCTGTCGATTACAACATCGAGTCTGCCGGCGGATACAGTCGGTGTGGCGTATAATCAGACCCTGGCAGCTACCGGCGGCACGACGCCTTACACGTGGTCGCTCCAGTCGGGCAGCCTGCCTGCGGGACTCTCGCTTGTCGCGGGAACCGGGGCCATTACCGGCACGCCGACTGCGGCGGGGACTTCCAACTTCACCGCCAAGGTGACCGACAACGTATCTGCCACGGCCACTCAGGCGCTCTCCATTGTGATTAACGCCGCTGTGAGTATCACGACCGCAAGTCTGCCTGCCGACACGATTAACGTCGGATACAACCAGACGCTCTCCGCCACCGGCGGCACGGGCTCTCTCACCTGGTCTCTCAACGCCGGAAGCCTCCCGACGGGATTATCTCTTACTTCCGGCGGGGCCATAACGGGCACGCCTACGGCGGCCGGCACCTCCAGCTTCACCGTAAAGGCAACCGACACCGTGACCGCAAGCGCCACGAAGGCCCTCTCCATCGTGGTTAACGCAGCGGTCTCAATAACCACTTCGAGTCTGCCGGCTGACACAGTGGGTATCGCCTACAACCAGACCATGGCGGCAACGGGCGGCACAGGCGCTCTCACCTGGTCGATCTCCTCCGGTTCGCTGCCTGCGGGACTCTCCCTTGTCGCGGCGAGCGGCGCGATAACAGGCACGCCCACTTCCGCCGGAACCTCCAACTTCACGGCGATGGCGACCGATACGTTAGGGGCCAACGGCACAAAGGCGCTATCGATTGTGGTTAACGCTCCTGTCTCGATTACTATTTCGAGCCTGCCGGCTGATACGGTCAACATCGCCTACAACCAGACTCTATCCGCTACAGGCGGCACGGGTTCACTTACCTGGTCGCTTAACGCCGGCAGCCTGCCGACAGGCCTATCCCTTACCTCAGGCGGGTCGATAACGGGTACACCCACAGCAGCCGGGACCTCCAGCTTCACGGTTAAGGCCACTGATACACTGACCGCGAGTGCCACCAAGGCTCTCTCGATCGTAGTAAATGCCGCGCCAACGATAACGACATCCAGCCTGCCGGCCGATACAATTAACATCGCCTACAACCAGACGCTTGCGGCTACAGGCGGCACGTCACCTCTGAGCTGGGCCATTTCCTCGGGAAGTCTGCCGACGGGACTGACGATTGTCGCGGGAACGGGCGCCATAACCGGGACCCCAACTGCAGCAGGGACTTCCAGCTTCACCGCGAGGGTGACAGATAACGTAGGGGCAACGGCTACTCAGGCACTCTCCATCGTGGTTAACGCCGCGCCGTCGATTACGACTTCAAGCCTGCCCAACGGCAACGTAGGGGCATCGTACAACCAGACGC
>Ga0315282_10002909_pt1 | contig 31008 bp, 24 predicted proteins | sample YL17G07_20_MG_FD_203693 | JGI IMG/M metagenome (GOLD analysis project Ga0315282, IMG submission 203693) | Sediment microbial communities from Yellowstone Lake, YNP, Wyoming, USA - YL17G07_20 | ecosystem: Environmental > Aquatic > Freshwater > Lake > Sediment | place: USA: Wyoming | collected... | reverse complement strand
ACTCGGTGCTGGAGACCGTTGATTACTGCGGCGAGCTACTGCGCAATTACGGGCCCCGTATCAACCCCTCCATCGGGCCCCTCGCCCCATTCATCGACCCCGGGTGCGCCTACCACCGCGAACCGCAAAGATACGGCTACCGTATAATCCATAAAACCCTGGAGGATTACGCCAAGGCATCGTTCTCACCGCACTGGCGTGATCTGCTAGGCTACGAGACGAGATGGATGACCCGCCAGGACATCGTGGACGTTACCTACGAAGCCCTCCTGGCCCTTAACGCCATCAAGGCGAAGAACGGCCTCGTCTCCCCGGAGCACGCCTCCCTTAACGACCGCCGCCTCAGGGATTCCATCTCCCTGCTCAAGATGGTGGACGATATCCTCACATTGGAGGACCCCAGGTTGCAGCTCGCCGAGCTGGAGAAGGTGCGCAATCAATCGGAGCAGCTTTACAGGCAGTTGTACCTGCCCAAGGAGGAGCTGATGTGGCCGGTGGTGGGAAGTCGCTTCAAGCGCCTCAACGTCCTGCGTATCCTACTGGGCTGGATCTGACCGCGTAGCTCGTAGAGGATAACCCGATAGATATTTACAAGGTATAGAAGCCCTCTGACGTATATGCGGCCTATCGGCAAGGGGGAATTTATTGAAAAAGCTCAGAGGGTGTCGCACGAATAGCCTTGTAGCGAATGAAGACACAATAGACGCAATAGCAATATAAAGTGTGCCATGACCCGTTATTTATCATGATACGGCTAATATGATCGACCGCACGCCATTTATGCAACAGGCTCCTCATATGATCCTTTTCAATAAGAGCCTCCAACCAAGCTTCGTCTTCCCGGGATGCGAGCCATGGGTTACGGGCTACGGGGAAAAGTCGTCGTCCATTATCTGCTCGGCCTTTTCCCTCAGCTGTTTGAAGTCCCTCTTTACGCGGCTGCTCTCAGGAAGGAGCTTGTCGGTGGCGTTAAAGCCCCAGCCCTCGTACTTCACGGCTATCCTGGCGCTGAAGACCCTCTTCGCCTGCGCCCCGCATGCCTCGCATTCCGCGACTCTCCCCGCGTCCATGGATTGAATGAGGTCGAATTTATGACCGCACTCCAGGCATTTGTACTCGTATATGGGCAACTCGTTCACCTCCTACGAAGATATTATAGCAACCTGCGGCAACCGTGGCGTCGGCGCTCGCTGTTTGCGCCCCATCGCCCGGCCGTGGCATAATTCTTGACTATGAGCGAGCGCGTCATCGTGACCCAGGATCTCACCAAATACTACGGGAAAAATCTCGGGGTCTACGGGCTCAACTTCGAGGTCCACAGCGGGGAGGTCTTCGGCTATCTTCGGGCCCAACGGCGCCGGCAAGACCACCACCCTCCGCCTCCTCGTCGGCCTCCTGCGCCCAACCTCGGGCGGCGCCCAGGTACTGGGGTATGACCTTCTCCGGGATTCCCTGCGGATCCGCCGACAAATCGGCTACATACCGGGCGAAGTACGCCTCTTCGAAGAACTGACCGGGATCGAGGCCCTCCGCCTCCTGGAGTCCTTCCGTCCCGGTAAACCGGCCGTCTTCATGAAGGAACTCATCGAGAGGTTCGAGCTGGATGTATCCAGAAAGATCAAGGAGTATTCCTCCGGCAACAAGCAGAAGCTAGCCATCGTCCAGGCCTTTATGCACGATCCCGAGTTACTCGTCCTGGATGAACCCACCTCGGCCCTCGATCCCCTGATGAGGCATCGTTTCTACGAGCTGGCCAAGGAGTTCCGCGAACGGGGGCGGACCGTCTTCATCTCCTCCCATGTCCTGCCGGAGATGGAGAGCGTCTGCGACTGGGTGGGGATAATACGCAAAGGCCGGTTGGCGACGGTGGAGGACGTGTCCAACCTGGCCCGTAAGAAGCTGAGGCGAGCCGAGTTCTCGCTGGCCTCGGAGCATTTGTCCTCGGGTTCACCGCCTTCTGCGTGGTCAAGGCCCGGGAGAACGGCACCATAGAGTTAATCCTCACTCAACCCTTGGAGCGATGGAGATATGCCCTCACCTCCTTTGTCACCTTCGCCATCGCCCTGGCCGCATTATGTATCATCGCGGTGGCAACGGTGATGCTGGTCTCCCTCATATTCGGCGTGGGTATATCCTGCGTCGGGCAGCTCAAGGTCATGCTATTGCTATGGCTTCTGCTCCTTGCCCTCGGGAGTATATCCCTCTTCGCCTCCTGCGCGCTTAGCTCATCCGGGCAGGTGTACGCCTTTGGGATAACGATATTGGCCGTCTCCTACCTGGTGAATTTCCTGGCCAACAACTGGGTTTTCTTCCGCATCATCGATCACGCCTTCCCCTATCATTACTATGACCCTTATGGCGTGATGACCACGCCGGGGTTTCCCTGGTCCAGCCTGATCTACTTCGGGGCGGTTTCCATCGCCTTCGCGGCGCTGTCCATGGTAGCCTTACAGAGAAAGGATATCGCTATCTGAGCAATGGTTACCCGTCGCGTTAAGGAGGATAGGAAATGGAATATGAAACACTGGTGATCGAGAAGAACGAGGGCGTATGTGTCCTGACCCTGAACCGGCCCGAGGTTCACAACGCCATGAACCACGCCCTGTTCCTGGACCTGCGCTCCGCCACCGAGGACTTGAAGAACGACCCCGAGGTGCGCGCCGTGGTGCTGACCGGTGCCGGCAAGTCCTTCTCCAGCGGGCTGGACCTGGGGAGCTTCGTGGGCCTGGGTGAGCTTTCCCCCTGGCAGTTTCACACCCTGCTCAAGGGCTTCCAATCAACCTTCCTGGCCTTCGAGATGATGAACAAGCCGGTTATCGCGGCGATAAACGGCCTTGCCCTGGGGGCGGGGACGGAGATCATCCTGGCCTGCGACACCCGCTACACCTCCGACGACGCGAGCTTCGGGCTCCTGGAGATGAGGTTCGGGATCATCCCGGACCTGGGAGCGTGCAAGCGCCTGGCGCGGCTGGTGGGGTTAGGGCACGCCAAGGAGCTCATCTATACCGGCGACACCATATCCGCGGATGAAGCCTACCGAATCGGAATGGTGGAGCATCTCCTTCCAAAGGACCAGGTGCTGCCCGAGGCGATGAAGTTCGCTAGGCGGTTGGCCGACGGCCCCATCCTGGGCATCGCCATGTCCAAGCAGGTGATCAACAGGTCGTGGGACGCGGACGCGGAGACGGCGCTGGAGTTCGAGGCCATCGCCCAGACCCTCTGCCTTTACTCCGAGGATCACCAGGAAGCCGTGCGCGCCTTCATGGAGGGCAGAAAACCAAAATACACCGGACGCTGACCCAAGCTATCGCAAGGAGGCGACAATGACCGAAGGGATTACTGAAAAAGGCGATTTCGACGAGAAGACGCTCGAGGATGCGGAGTTCTGCGGGTCCAAGTGCACCAGGTGTATTCGGGGGCGCGAGAAGATCAATTTTCATGCCCTGACCCCTTAAGTTGCATCAGTTCGGCGCGGGCCAGAGTCCCCGCCTCGCCGCCCGGATCGAGCTGCGTTGCCTTGGCCAGGGCGAACTCCGCCTCGTCCGTCTTGCCCACTTTGGCAAGGCAGGTGCCCAGAATGTAGTAAGCCCAGGGGTCGCCCGGATAGAGCTCAATATATCGGCGCATAGACATCCCCGCTTCCTCGAACCTCTCCTCCTTGTCCAGCAGCCTTCCCAGGGAAAACCATGCCAACGGATAGTCCTCGCGGAAGGAGAGGGCCTGGCGGTAGTACCCCTCCGCTTTATCTTCCATATCGCGCATGGCGTGAGCCGACGCCAGGTTACACAGCACCTCGACGTAATCGGGGCGCAGCTCAAGGGAGCGCCGCCATACCTTAACGGCATCATCCCACATGCCCAGGTGAAGAGCGGCCACCCCCAGGAGATTGAGTACAACTGGCTCCAGGTCGCTTCCCTTTAGATGGGTCTGCGCCCTCAACAGCAGTCTCATCGCCTCACCGTACCTTTCTATGCCTATGAGAAGCTGAGCCGCGTTGGTATATGCCAGCGCGAAATAGGGGTCGGTAGATATGGCCTTTAGATACAGGCGCAGCTTGGACTCGGGGTCGGTGGCAATCCTCAAGGCATAGATGAAGTAGACCATGGCCCGGTCGGAAAAGGTCAAGCCCTCACCGATCCTCCCCAGGTCCAGTTGTCCAACATCCAACCCCAGGGTATCCACCACCGCCATCGTCATCTCCTCGACCAGGTCCACCAGGGCCGCGATCTCCACGTTCAGGTTCGCCGACCTGACATCGCCTCGCAGGGCGTCGAAGGAAAAGCGGCGGCTGGAGACCGTGGTCTCAAGGTCTTTCCGCGCCGCCAGCATGGTGACCTCCAGCTCGCTGATAAAGGGTTGCCCCTCCGGCTTGAAGCCAAGGCTGCCCCAGATAGCGCAATCCGCTCCGACGTTCTCAACCGCCTTCCTTACCTCCCTCTCCGTCAAGACTTGGGTAAGGGAGATGATCTCGCCTTCCCTGGGCGGAGGCGTAAGATCCATGACCTTCAGGTTCGCCGCTTTCTCCAGCGCGTTTACCAGGTAGAGCGCCAGCATGTTCTCGAACACCGCCGGCACCTTGCCCACCGCGTTGGTGGCGAATTGAAAGAGGGCTACCTTCAAGCGCTTTCCTCCGTTTCATAGCGGATGTTATTTTAGATCTCTTCCCTTCCAGCACCCGGTTATTATCTCATGCTCCTCTTGTTTCCCTGAGACCGTGCCCGTAAAGAATCAAGCCCGTCCGGATGGAAGCAACCTTTCTCTGTATACCGCTGCTCCATTCATTGTAGCAAAATCCTTTTAATGACCGGTTGGAGGGCAGGGCATGGGTCAATACCCTTGCAACCACCCCGGCGAGCGTTCTAATCTTATGAATAAGGTTAGTATCTATCATCGGCACCGTATCTTCCTGGAGGTGGTTCAGTTGACGCAGAATGTCGGCACTCTGGACAGGGCTGGAAGGGCGCTCCTTTCCGGGCTCCTTTTCGCGTATGCATGGAAAAAGCGGGGCAAGATGAGCGTTCTTGCCGCCTACAATGCAGGGATGCTCATGTCCTCAGCCTTCTCCGGATACTGCCCGCTCTACAAGATCGCCAACATCAATACGGTCGGCAAACCCCTCTAGCATGAAGGGGCCGAAGCGACCTTAGCTTAGGGTGCCGTATCGATTTTCGGTTTCCAAGCAGCTATATCAAAGTGGAGTTAGGGAGCTTGTTTGAAGCAACCCGAACCATGGAAAGGCGGCTTCGTTCCCCGAGCCCGTGCTAGGCAGCCCCTTATGCGCAAAGAGAAGCCCCCGTGGTAGGCGGAAAACAAGATCCCCTAACCCCACCCATAAGATTGCCCTTCATGCAAAACCGACTCGGGAAGAGGGATGGAAAAGGGGCCGCGAACGCGGCCCCTTTCAAATAGAGTTCCGGCGGCGACCTACTCTCCCACACGGTCCCCCGAGCAGTACCATCGGCGCTGGAGGGCTTAACTTCTGTGTTCGGAATGGGTACAGGTGATCACCTCCGCTATGGCCACCGGGAACACTTTATTCGGTTTTCAAAAAGCAGACCTTCCTCATACCTTCAAAACTGCACAGCGATCTCCGAGATATAGTACCAAGCCCTCGACCTATTAGTACCGGTCAGCTCCACACGTTACCGCGCTTCCACTTCCGGCCTATCAACCTTGTGTTCTGCAAGGGGTCTTACCCGGTTTCCCGGTGGGAGAACTGATCTTGGGGTTGGCTTCCCGCTTAGATGCTTTCAGCGGTTATCCGATCCAGACGTGGCCAACCAGCAGTGCTCTTGGCAGAACAACTGGCACACCAGAGGTCCGTTCACCCCGGTCCTCTCGTACTAGGGGCAACTCCCCTCAATTCTCCTACGCCTGCAGCAGATAGGGACCGAACTGTCTCACGACGTTCTAAACCCAGCTCGCGTACCGCTTTAATGGGCGAACAGCCCAACCCTTGGGACCTACTCCAGCCCCAGGATGCGATGAGCCGACATCGAGGTGCCAAACCTCCCCGTCGATGTGGACTCTTGGGGGAGATAAGCCTGTTATCCCCGGAGTACCTTTTATCCGTTGAGCGACGGCTCTCCCACATGATGCCGCCGGATCACTAGGCCCTGCTTTCGCACCTGCTCGACTTGTAAGTCTCGCAGTCAAGCTCCCTTCTGCCCTTACACTCTACAGCTGATTGCCGACCAGCTTGAGGGAACCTTTGGGCGCCTCCGTTACCTTTTAGGAGGCGACCGCCCCAGTCAAACTGCCCACCTGACACTGTCCCGCAACCGGATAACGGTTGCCGGTTAGAGCCCCAGCACATCAAGAGTGGTATCCCAAGGACGGCTCCACGGAAACTGGCGTCTCCGCTTCAAAGCCTCCCACCTATCCTGCACATGATGAACCAAAGCCCAATATCAGGCTGCAGTAAAGGTTCACGGGGTCTTTCCGTCTTGCTGCAGGTAGCCCGCATCTTCACGGGCATTGCAATTTCGCCGAGTCCCTCGTTGAGACAGCGCCCAAGTCGTTACGCCATTCGTGCAGGTCGGAACTTACCCGACAAGGAATTTCGCTCACGTAATCCCCATGTCGCCATGGGGCGTGGACTATATCTTCATCTTCCCGTCGGGAAGATGGCCGGCGTGTAGTCTCTGAGGGGTCACTAGGACTTCCCTGCTGATTGTCCGCACCCATCGCATTGTCACTGCCTCTATGAGGCTAGTAGCGTGGGATACACGGGTGTTCCAGCATATAGCCGGCTGCACCGTCATCGTCACCGATGACGGGGGCAACGATAGTCACCTTAGGCTCAGATTGTTACTCCCAACTTTGTCGTTGGTGACCAGGTCATTTCTGCCTGGCTCTCCATGTCGCCATGGAGGTCGGACTATATCTTCACTCAGCGTCCTGACGCATTTCATCCAACTCGGCATCTGTCCTCGACTGTCCACTTTCGCTGAGCGCCTGGCGTATAGTCTCTGAGGATTCCAGGAATTCCGATCTTTTCCTGCGGTTCATGCTTTGCGAAATCATCGCAACATGCATGAGACCTTCAAGGTTGTGGTGCTTGCCATTCTTCATGAGATCTATAACCTTGGCGAACTTCTGGAAGTCCGCCCTCTTTGCGGTTATCAGACGATGTTCCTCAAAGAAAGGCACGATAATCCCGCTTAGATCCGCAAGTCTTCTCGTGCAGTACCTCGCGACATCCTCACGGCGATCGTCGTTTCCGCGGTTGATGTAGGTTCTTCCGCATTTGAAGCGATCTCTAATGAGTCGCAGTGCTTCAATTCCACTGCATCCCTGAGTCACAACAAACTCGGGAAAGACCTGCCATCCAAGAGACGTCGTTCGATTTCTGAAAACGCTGACCGAAAACGTCCCTTCTCCATCCACGAACCCTACTATCCAATCGGCAATTCCTGGTCTTTCCTGCTGATTGTCCGCACCCGACGCATTGTTACCTATCATATTAGTGTTTCTATCATTCATATCACCGCTATAAGAATAGCCGTTCTTAATGACAGGTAGCGCGGGATACTCGGAGTTTCCAGCATATAGCCAGGTTTTGTAACGGCCCTAGAAATTCACCGTTATAGTTACGGCCGCCGTTCACCGGGGCTTAGGTTCAAAGCTTCGCGCGCCGGCCGAAGCCGGCCGCTAACCCTTCCCCTTAACCTTCCGGCACCGGGCAGGCGTCAGCCCCTATACGTCGTCTTACGACTTAGCAGAGACCTGTGTTTTTAGTAAACAGTCGCTTGGGCCTGTTCGCTGCGACCCCCTCACGCTTAGGGAGCGAATCCCATCACGCTAACGGGGCGCCCCTTCTCCCAAAGTTACGGGGCTAATTTGCCGAGTTCCTTAACGAGGGTTATCTCGATCGCCTTAGTATTCTCTACTTGCCCACCTGTGTCGGTTTGGGGTACGGGCACCAGACAACTCGATAGAGGCTTTTCTCGGCGGCATGGATTCAGCGACTTCCCCTATAAAGCGGGTCGGCATCACGCCTCAGGCTTTATGCCGCCAAGCATTTAACTCGGCAGCGCCCTGCACGCTTACCCGCGGTCAACCATCGCCGCGGTTCGCTTATCCTTCCGCGTCCCCCCATTTCTCAAACATTGACTGGTGGTACCGGAATATAAACCGGCTGTCCATCGACTACGCCTCTCGGCCTCGCCTTAGGTCCCGACTAACCCTGGGTGGATTAACCTTCCCCAGGAAACCTTGGGCATTCGGCGGACGGGTTTCTCACCCGTCTTTCGCTACTCATACCGGCATTCTCTCTTCCCTGCGGTCCATCGACTAATCCCGTACGGGAAGCCCTTTCGGGTCGACTTCGCTCCCCAGGGAATGCTCCCCTACCCATCATGCCCCGAAGGGCACAATGCCGCAGCTTCGGTGTCGGGCTTGAGCCCCGCTACATTATCGGCGCGAAACCACTTGACCAGTGAGCTATTACGCACTCTTTCAATGGTGGCTGCTTCTAAGCCAACATCCTGGCTGTCTGGGCGGTTTCACATCCTTTCCCACTTAGCCCGAATTTAGGGACCTTAGCTGGCGGTCTGGGCTGTTTCCCTCTCGACCACGGAGCTTATCCCCCGTAGTCTGACTCCCGGGTTCTTAAGCGCTGGCATTCGGAGTTTGACTGGGTTTGGTAGCCGGTGAAGGCCCCTAGTCCAATCAGTGCTCTACCTCCAGAGCTGAACACCCGAGGCTAGCCCAAAAGCTATTTCGGGGAGAACCAGCTATCTCCGAGTTTGATTGGCCTTTCACCCCTACCCACAGGTCATCCCCTCCGTTTTCAACCGAAGTGGGTTCGGGCCTCCACGAGGTCTTACCCTCGCTTCACCCTGCCCATGGGTAGATCACTCGGCTTCGGGTCTACGGCACGCAACTCAAACGCCCTATTAAGACTCGCTTTCGCTACGGCTCCGGGCATCTCCCTTAACCTCGCTGCGTACCGGTAACTCGCCGGCTCATTCTACAAAAAGCACGCCATCACGGATCACTCCGCTCTGACGGTTTGTAAGCATACGGTTTCAGGTACTATTTCACTCCCCTCCCGGGGTACTTTTCACCTTTCCCTCACGGTACTAGTTCACTATCGGTCGCCAGGTAGTATTTAGCCTTGCGGGGTGGTGCCCGCAGATTCCGACGGGATTTCCCCGGTCCCGCCGTACTCAGGATCCCCTCCGGGAGGCCCATCCCTTTCGCCTACGGGGCTGTTACCCTCTGTGGCGGATCTTTCCAGAATCCTTCGACTAGAGATGGACTTTGTAACTCCCTGGTGTCTCCGCAGCGACACCTGGCAGGTCCTACAACCCCCACCGGACAACGCCTGCGAGCTTATACATCCGGCAGGTTTGGGCTGTTCCCGTTTCGCTCGCCGCTACTCGGGGAATCGCGCTTGCTTTCTTTTCCTCGGGGTACTTAGATGTTTCAGTTCCCCCGCTTGCCTCCTCACGCCCTATGTGTTCAGGCGTGGGTACCGGCGCATTACCACCGGTGGGTTCCCCCATTCGGAAATCTCCGGATCAAAGCCTGTTAGGCGGCTACCCGAAGCTTATCGCAGCCTACCACGTCCTTCATCGGCTCCTGGCACCTAGGCATCCACCGTATGCCCTTAGTAGCTTGGTAATTAACAATCTCTTCGATCACTGTGCAGTTTTCAAGGTACGATTCCAGTCTAAGAGCGCACCTTGCCGATGCGCCCAAAGAGCTATCCTATAACTATTATATGCCTGCGGTCAATAGGTTTTCCAGGCTTTATTTATGCCTTTCAACCACTTCCTCAACTCTGCTGGACCTTCATCACCCCGCCTGCGATGGGGATGAGAGAAAGGATGATCATTATGATCCAGATTACCCAGTTCATCTTGACATAGGTCCAGTCCCCCGGGCGAATAACGAAGGCCAAGAGAGTGAAGAAGGTTCCCGCAACCGCCCATATAGCATAGATCGGGCCTAGGGGGATGTTAAGATCGACGAAGTTGGCCATCTCGTTTACCACAAAGAACCCGGCGAAGAGGAAGAGCAAAATATAGATGACCGTGGGCCAGGTCTGGTAACCTCCTCTTCCGGAGCCTCCCACAATTCCGAGGAACTCCACCTTGTACCAGGCAAGCAGAGAGAAGATAAATGCCAGAAGTGCGCCACCTGCTACGACGATATCCGCAATGGGCAGCTTCGAGGTGTCGAGCTGCATCTTGGGTGGCCCTGCGGGCGCCCGTGGCGGCTGCCCCGGCGGCGGCGGGGGCGGCTGCATCCCTCCCGGTGGTCCTGGCGGTTGCTGTACCATCATGCACTCCTTTCCTTTATAACCGTGCCTGCCATGAAGCAAAATCCGAACCCTCTAGAGTAAATTCCATTATATCCTTCATGGAGCCCCCGTAAAGATGGGGGCTCCCTTTTATTGTTCCTCCCTGTAACCTATTTAAAACTTGGATATTCCGCCGACGCCCAGGATTGCTGCTGAGCTTTAAGGTCCTTTCAAGAATATTAATTCGGTGCTTCTCACCCCATTCCTTCAAAACTAAACAGCGCACAGACGAGAGAAGGATATTTGTTGCCGTATGCCATACGGCTTTTCCCTAGAAAGGAGGTGATCCAGCCGCACCTTCCGGTACGGCTACCTTGTTACGACTTCACCCCAATCGCCGACCCCACCTTCGACGGCTGCCTCCCCAAAGGGTTAGCCCACCGGCTTCGGGTGTTGCCGACTTTCGTGGTGTGACGGGCGGTGTGTACAAGGCCCGGGAACGTATTCACCGCGACATTGCTGATTCGCGATTACTAGCGACTCCGACTTCATGAAGGCGAGTTGCAGCCTCCAATCCGAACTTAGACCGGCTTTTTGGGATTCGCTCCACCTCGCGGTATCGCAGCCCTCTGTACCGGCCATTGTAGCACGTGTGCAGCCCAGGGCATAAGGGGCATGATGACTTGACGTCATCCCCACCTTCCTCCGGTTTGACACCGGCAGTCTCGCATGAGTTCCCGGCATAACCCGCTGGCAACATGCGATAAGGGTTGCGCTCGTTGCGGGACTTAACCCAACATCTCACGACACGAGCTGACGACAGCCATGCACCACCTGTGCACCCGTCCCGAAGGAGGGCCGCGTTTCCACGACTTTCGAGTGCATGTCAAACCCTGGTAAGGTTCTTCGCGTTGCGTCGAATTAAGCCACATGCTCCGCCGCTTGTGCGGGCCCCCGTCAATTCCTTTGAGTTTTAGCCTTGCGGCCGTACTCCCCAGGCGGGGCACTTAATGCGTTAGCTTCGGCACGGAGGGAGTTGGTAACCCCCCACACCTAGTGCCCATCGTTTACAGCTAGGACTACCAGGGTATCTAATCCTGTTCGCTCCCCTAGCTTTCGCTCCTCAGCGTCAGTCATAGCCCAGGAAGCCGCCTTCGCCACCGGTGTTCTTCCCGATATCTGCGCATTTCACCGCTACACCGGGAATTCCACTTCCCTCTGCTAGACTCTAGCCTGCCAGTATCAAATGCAATTCCTCGGTTGAGCCGAGGGCTTTCACACCCGACTTAACAGACCGCCTACGAGCTCTTTACGCCCAGTAATTCCGGACAACGCTTGCCCCCTACGTCTTACCGCGGCTGCTGGCACGTAGTTAGCCGGAGCTTCCTACCGAGGTACCGTCACGGCACAAGGCCGCTTCGTCCCTCCTGACAGGACTTTACAACCCGAAGGCCTTCATCGTCCACGCGGCGTCGCTGCGTCAGGCTTTCGCCCATTGCGCAATATTCCTCACTGCTGCCTCCCGTAGGAGTCTGGGCCGTATCTCAGTCCCAGTGTGACCGAACACCCTCTCAGGCCGGCTACCCATCGTCGCCTTGGTGAGCCGTTACCTCACCAACAAGCTAATGGGCCGCGGGCTCATCCCGAAGCGGAAGTCCGAAGACAACCTTTCTTGCCGCCGTCATGCGGTGGCGGCAAGGTATCCGGTATTAGCCCCGGTTTCCCGGAGTTATCCCAGTCTTCGGGGCAGATTGCCCACGTGTTACTCACCCGTTCGCCGCTAACCTGCCCCGTCTCCGAAGATACGGGGTCGGTCCGCTCGACTTGCATGTGTTAGGCACGCCGCCAGCGTTCGTCCTGAGCCAGGATCAAACTCTCCGATTAAAATGCAGTCCTCGCGGACTTACATGCTTGGAGTATCCAGGCTCCAAACCGGCTGTGGTCTACCTTGCGGTAAACCTAAACGGAATTGATTGGAGCTCTTTCTCTGTCTGTAACGCTGTTTAGTTTTCAAGGAACACGGTTCAAGCACCGAATTCAATAATGCTACAAGGTAGCATGTGCACTTGTCCCTGTCAACGAAGCGGCAACAAAAATACCGCTTTTCCAGCGGCATCCAGTCTCAGAATTACTCTCCAAATTCCTAAGTACCCGGAATACCGCCTCCTTTTATCAATCGGGATTAACCCGGCGGACATATCCGCATTACCCATCTTATCACCATAAAAAGTGCGAGTCAAACAGGCTTTTTAGCCGTCTTTACCCGTCCTTATCTTGCGGAAGTGGCGCTTGCCCTTCTGGATGACCAAGCCGTGCAATTCGCCGGCGAAGAGTTCCAGGTCCTCGTCGTCAACCGCTTTCTCGTCAAGCTTAATGCCCTTCTGGGATATCAGCCGCCGCCCCTCGCTGGTTGAGGAGGCCAGCCCGGCCAGCACCAGGAGGCGGGGAAGCCATATCTTCCCCTCCCGCAACTCGGCCGGATCGATCTCGACCTCCGGTATCTCCTCGGGCAGTTCCTTTTCCTTAAAGACGCGGTTAAAATGCTCCTCCGCAGCCCGGGCCGCCTCCGCGCCCCAGTACAGGTTCACTACCTCGCGGGCCAGCCGCCTCTTGGCCTGGGCGGGATGGAGGCTTCCATTATCCAGGTCCTTGAGGATCCCGTCCACTTCAATGGGGTCCAGGGCGGTGGTCAACCGGAAGTACTCGGGCATGAGGCGGTCGTCTAAGGACATGAGCTTTCCGAACATCTCCTCGGGGGGATCGGTGAGCCCCACGTGATTCCCCAGGCTCTTGGACATCTTCTTCTCGCCGTCCAACCCCACCAGGATGGGCAGGGTGAGGACGCACTGGGGTTCCTGCCCCAATGCCCTCTGCAGTTCCCTTCCCGCCAGCAGGTTGAAGATCTGGTCGGTGCCGCCTATCTCCACGTCCGCCCCCAAGGCCACCGAATCGTAGGCCTGCATCACCGGGTAGAGGAACTCGTGCAGGCCGATGGAGAGGTTCTCGGAATAGCGCTTGGAGAAATCGTCCCGCTCCAGCATGCGGGCCACGGTGAAGTGCGCGGTCAGGCGCAGGAGTTCCTCGAAGGTAAGGGGGGCCAGCCAGCGGCTGTTGTAATCCAGGACGGTGCGCTCCTTATCCAGGATATGGAAGGCCTGCTCGGCGTAGGTCTCGGCGTTGGCCCGCACCTGCTCCGCGGAGAGCTGCGGCCTGGTAACGTCCCTCGCCGAGGGGTCCCCCACCAGGGCGGTGAAGTCGCCGATTAAGAGGATGGCGGTGTGGCCCAGGTCCTGGAACTGCCGCAGCTTACGCAGGGGCACGGCGTGACCCAGGTGAAGGTCGGGCCGGGTGGGGTCCACCCCGAACTTGATCTTCAGGGGCCGGTCCTCTTTAACCGACCTCTCCACCTTGGCCCGCAGATCCCCCTCGGGCAGGCACTCCGCCACCCCGGAGAGGATCACCTTCATCTGGTAATCAACGTCCTTGACCAGATCCACTTCGCAACCTCCTCCACGTCGAGAAAAGGATACAGCAAGCAGCCCCTTTTTGGGTAGGGGCACAGCTTTTTGGGCTTAATGCTTGAGGCTGCGGTCTTGACTGATCTGGACGATGATAAACCATAGAGTATGTTGTAAAAATGTGGTAATAATATGGCCATGACTTGTTCTTGGCGCGAAACGGTAATCGATGAATCATTTTGCCTTGAAAAATACCCCCTAGGGGTAATAAAACAAGACCAGGCCCCTAAAGGTAAAAGCGGAGGTAACGGCGAAGAAAATGCCGGTTGGAGGGAACAAACCATTCTTCCAGTGAGGTCTAAATATAAGCTAAGATTTAAGCGTACGGAGAGAGTGTTGCGGCGGGGTGATACATGCGCGTATTGGTGCGGATATTTTTAATAATGGTGCTCTGCCTGGGCCTGATGGCCGGCGGGTTTTTCTTCTGGTTCTATACCGGAGTAGGCTTACCCCACCTGGAGGATTTGGAAAAACACCGCATGGACCAGACCTCTAAGATCATTGCGGCCGACGGCATGGTCATCACCGAGCTGCACGGCGAACAGAACCGCGAGAAGGTTACCCTTGACCAGATCTGCCCGGACCTCCAGAACGCGGTTATTGCCATCGAGGACGAGCGTTTCTATCGCCATGGCGGCGTGGACTGGGAGGCCATCATCCGCGCCTTCTGGACTAACGTGGTCCAGGGCCGGGTGGTGCAGGGCGCCTCCACCATCACCCAGCAGTACGTGAAGAACAACCTCACCGGCAAGGAGCGGACTTACTGGAGAAAAGTGGAAGAGGCCAGCCTGGCCGACCAGATTGAGAGGCGGTACTCCAAGGACAAGATCCTGGAGATGTACTTAAACGACATCTATTTCGGGCAGGGATGTTACGGCGTCAAGAAGACCTCGCAGACCTTCTTCGGCAAGGAGCCGTCGGAGCTGTCCCTGGAGGAGGCGGCCCTCATGGCGGCGATCATCAGGATACCCAACTATTACTCCCCCTATATAAACCCGGCCGCAGCCACGGAGAGGCGTAACGTGGTCCTGGACAAAATGGCCGAGCTGGGATACATCACCCAATCCCAGGCGGAGGAGGCCAAGGGCAAGCCCGTAAAGGTAAACGAGATCCCGAAGGAGGCGCCCAGCCAGATGGCACCTTATTTCGTGGAATACGTCAAGAAGTACCTTTATAACGTCTTCGCCAGCGACCAGGAGCTGAGGGCCAAGTTCGGCGACCTCCCACCGGACGACATCATCTTCAGGGGCGGCTTGAGGGTATACACGACCCTCGACCCCACCCTCCAGACCTACGCCGAGGAGGCCGTCAAGACCACCTTGAACGAACCGGGGGATCCCAGCGCCGCCTTGTGCGCGATTGACCCCCGCACCGGGGAGATAAAGGCCATGGTGGGCGGCAAGGACTACAGCGAGCTCCAGTACAACATCGCCGCCCAGGGTGGCCGCCAGCCCGGGTCGGCCTTCAAGGTCTTCGTGCTGACCACGGCCATAAGCAACGGCATCTCCCCCTACAAGTACTACGATTCATCTCCCACCACCCTGGATTTCCCGGACGGCACCAAGTGGAAGGTGCACAACGCGGAGGGCAGCAGTTACGGGGAAATAGACGTTTATACCGCCACCGTACGATCGGTCAACGTGGTCTTCGCCCGACTGATAAGGGACGTGGGCCCCCAGAGGGTGGCGCAAATGGCCCAGGCCATGGGCATCACCACGCCCATCGATCCCTACCCCTCCATCGCGCTGGGGGCCCTGACCAACGGCGTAAACCCCCTGGAGATGGCCAGCGCCTGCGGCACGCTGGCCAACAACGGTGTATACTTCCAGCCCATCTGCGTGACCAAGGTCACCGACGCCGACGGCAACGTCATCTTCGAGAACAACCCCAAGGGCAAACGAGTGGTGCGGGAGGATGTGGCCTCCGTGGTCAACTCCATCCTCGAAGACGTGGTCAGCCACGGGACCGGCCGCGCCGCCCGCATCGGGCGCCCCCAGGCCGGAAAGACGGGGACGACGGATAATTATGCCGACGCCTGGTTCGTCGGCTATACCCCCGACCTCTCCGCCGCCGTATGGGTTGGGTACTCGCAGGGCCTGGTTCCCATGCGGGACGTGCACGGCATCACCGTGTACGGCGGAACTTTTCCAGCCGAGATATGGGCGCAATTCATGGAAAAAGCCTTGGCGACCGTGCCTCCCATCGATTTCCCAAAGGCTGAATTCGGGCAAGAGAATGAAGAGAATCAATCCGAGTGGGTTACCTGCAATATCTGCACCCAGAGCGGCCTTTTGGCCACCCCTTTCTGCCCGCACACCGAGATCCGGTACTTCAGGAAAGGTGAGGAGCCCACGGAAACCTGCCCCCTCCACAGCAGTTCGGCCCAGGTCCTGGTACCCTCCGTGGTCGGTATGGGCGAGTCCGGGGCCGTTGCCGCCATCAAGAATGCCGGACTTAATCCCGCCGTATCCTATGCATACTCGGGCACGATGCCCAGTGGAACCGTTATCAGCCAGTCCCCCCTTGGGGGCACGTCGGTCAACGCCGGCTCATCGATATCCATCACCGTGAGCCGGGGATCGCCACCCCAGTCCAGCGTGCCCAACGTGGTGGGGATGAACGAAACCGCGGCCAAGGAGACCCTTTCCTCAGCGGGGTTCACCTACAAGGTGGTCTACGCCCCCTCCGATCCGTCCCAGATCGGCGTGGTCATGAGCCAGTTCCCGGGCGCCGGCGCCTCGGCCGGACCGGGCTCCCAGGTGATTATCACCGTGGGTAAAAGCGTGGGCACGTAGGGGTCAGGTCTTCGATCTTCGATTTTCTTCCAGTAAATAGCACCTCAGATTACCGATCATGAAAATCGCAAAATCAAAAACCTAAGCCCATTTCTGGAAACAATTACCATAAAATCGAAGATCGAAGACCTGACCCCATCACTCGAGGAGCTTGCGGAAGGCCTCGCTTCGGCGCAGCTTCTCCAGGCAAACGTCCCGCATGGCGTCCTCCTTCAAGGCCGGGTCCAGTTCCAGGGCCCTCTTGAGATACACGACGCACAGGTTCTTTTCGCCCCGCAGGGCACACAGGCAGGCCAGATTATAGTAGGGCCATGAGTAGTCAGCATCCACCTCGATGGCGCGGTGGAAAAAGTTCTCCGCCTCCTCGAGTAATCCGCGTTCCATGAGGGCGGCGCCCTTGTTGCTCAGGGCGTACTTGTTGTCGGGGTTTATGGAAAGGCACTTCTCCAGGTACTCCAGCTCCATCTCCACGTCGCCCATGCACCCCAAGGCGTAGCCCTTCTCCAGGTAGGCGTTGTCGTTCTCCGGGTCAAGGCGGATGACCCGGTCGAAGTAGGCCGCCGCCTTCTCGTATTCGCAGTTGTCGAGATGGATGGAGCCCAGGTTGGTCAGCGCCTCCACGTTGTCCAGGTCGAGCATGAGGATCTCGCCGTAGATCTCCATTGCCTTGGCGTCGTCCAGCAGGTCCTCGTAGACCCCGGCTAGCTCGAAAAGGACGTCTGCCAATTTTTCCCTTTCGCCCTTGTACAGGCTTATGGCCACCTCCAGGTTAGCAATGGCCTCCTCGAAGCGGCCCCTCTCGATGAGCAGGCGCGCCTTGTTATAGTAGGGGTACCCGAAATTGGGTTCCAGCCGTATCGCCCGCTCGTATATATCCAGGGCCATCTCCTCGTCACCCAACTCCTGGTGGGCTATACCCAACTCGTTCAGGAGGTCCACGTTTTCGGGATCCCTCTGCAGGGCTTCCCGGTAGTAATTGACCGCCCCCTTGAAATCGCCCCTCTCCATCATCACCAGGGCCATCCCGTCGTAAGCGCGCGGGTCGGAGGGGCTTATAGACATCACCCGCTCGAACCGGAGAAGGGCCTCCTCCTGTTCCCCTTTCTCATAGAGGGCGATACCCAACTGGTATTGGCCCTCGATATCATCCGGGAAATCATCCAGAAAGCGGCGAAAGCGCTCAATGGCCTCGTCGATCCTGTTCTCGGCCAGCAATCGCTCTCCCTGCTCCAACAATTGGTATCCCTCGTTCATCTTGTCCTCCGCCGTGAAGGCCTCGTGTGCTGCCTCGTATATAGATTACCGTTTTTAGTTAAGCCATAAATGATTTGGGCCTCTTTTTCAAGCAAGACTAACGACCGGCACCGGGACTTCGTTCCCCCGCTCAGGACTTGCCGCGGCCGGTTTTCTTACGGGCCCGGGATACCCTCACCAGCCCGGAGACGGGGATGATACGCACGCCCCGTTCCTCCAAACGATCGAGGATCAGGTTCATGCCCAGGGAATCGGAGACGATGTGGCCTGCGATGATCACGTTGATCTTCTGCTTCTCCGCTTCCTCGCGGTGGCTCTCGGAGTAATGCATGGCCACGATGGTGCCCACCCCCGCACCGGCCAGTTTTTCCAGGACCTCCTTGGGACCCTCGGTGCCCCCGGTCATGTCCACCATGACCTTGCCCGCCCGGTTCTCCCTGCCCCCCACGGTGACCGTCGGGCCGGCCTGGATGCGGGCCGATGCCTGGTACTCCGGGATCCCCAGCAGCAGGTCCATCACCTCTCCCACCGTGCGGGGTTTCTCGCGCGTAAACAACTCGGTGAGATATGAATATACCTGGTTGTCGGCCACGGTGTGCATGCTTATGAAGGGGATGTCCAGGAGCCTGGCCACGTCGAGGGCCCTCTCGTGGTTGCGGGGCAGGAAGGCGCGGTATATCTCCTGCATGCGCTTTCCGATCAGGGCCTCCCCGATGTTTATGGGCACCCCTTGGCGGTGCCACTCGTCCGCCTGCAGGGCCATGACCTTGTCCAGGTTCACCAGCCCCCTCCCCTCCGGATGGTGGCTTATGATCAGGTCGATGGCCTCCCCCTTCTCCCGCAGGCGGTCGGCCAGCAGCACCTCCGGGACCTCCATGTCTATACCTACCAGGGCCGACCTAACCTCGGTCCGGGGGTCTCCCGCCAGTATCCTTGAATCGGCGAAGGGGTTTTTCAGGCTCTCGACATCGAAGTACTGTTTCTCCTTTTCCGGCAGCTTGTCGTACTTCTCCTTGTTCCCGGCGAGGATGCGCTTTATCTCCTCCTTGCCACGGGGGTCTTTCTCCGTGCCCATTTTTACGGCCAGCTTGTAGATCTCATCAAGTTTCAAAGTAAACCTCCTTACCTATCACCAATGCAAGCTCTTTCCGCTTCGCGCCGCCCTCGCCCTCTACGGAGCGAACAGGGAACCCTGGTCGAAAACCTCGCCCTCTTCCTCCCGGGAGAGCAGGCGCCTTACGCGCAGTATAAGATCGTCGATATCCAGCCCGGTCTCCTCGCGGATGGACCGCCTCAGGATGGGACCAACCCTTTCCATCTCGTGGAGAATGCGCTCCAGGAGATCGAAGGCCACCGAGACCTCGACCTCCTCCTGGGACATCACCAGGTCCTTGAGGATGGTGTCCTCCGCCCGGGAGGCTACCACCGGGTCCGCCTTGCCCTCCACGTAAACATAGGTACGCCGTCCCGGCCCCCGGTCATCCTCTATGGGCTCCAGGCCCACGATTTTATCCGAGCGGTAATATTTACCGTACCCCAGGGGGATGATCTCGTTACGCCTTATCTCCATTCTCCACCCCTTCCCTCCTTCTCCCGGCCCCGGATCGATTCTCGAGGCTCTTGCGCCCCGTGGCCGGAGATCCATGCCTTCACGCGGCGGTTTCAGCCATATTATATGAGCTTTTTACACCCTTTTGATAGCGCGGTTTCAACCCCTGGGGCGACCCCGCCACAGCCACTCCAGGAGTTCCTCCGGCTCCAGGGTGTTGAGCACATCCTCGCTCCCCAGCCATCCCCGCCGCGCCGTGGCGACCCCGTAAAACATGAAATCCAGGTGCTGGAGGCGGTGAGCATCGCTACCTATGGCTATCTTCACTCCCATCTCCCGGGCCTCCATTAGGTGCTCGTCACTCAAATCCAGGCGGTCCGGAAAGGCGTTCAGCTCCAGGGCGGTCCCCGTCTCGGACGCCTCCCGCATCACCGCGCGCAGGTCCACGTCGTAGGGGGGTCTCTGACCGATCAACCTCCCCGTGGGGTGGGCCACGATCTTGACGTGGGGGTTGCGCATAGCCTGGATGATGCGGCGGGTCATCCGGTCCCGGGGCTGCTTGAATCCGCCGTGCACGGAGGCGATGTTCAAGTCCAGGAGGGAGAGGACCTCGTCGTCGTAGTCCAGGCCCCCGTCGTTGTCTATATTCAGCTCGCTGCCAGCGAGAAGGGTGACCGTGGAATCCCCCTTGGCGTTGAGCTTCCTGATTGTTTCCACCTGCTCCAGCAGGTCCTCCCTGGCGAGGCCTCCCGCCACCCGCAGGGTCCGGGCATGGTCGGTGATGGCCAGGAAGCGGTAGCCCAGGGTCTCGGCCGCGGCTCTCATCTCCTCCAGGCTGGATATACCGTCGCTGGCCTCGGTATGGGTATGTAAATCCCCTTTTATATCCCCGCGCTCGACCAGGACTGGGAGCCTGCCCTCCATGGCCGCCTCCACCTCACCCCGGTTCTCGCGGATCTCGGGAGGAGGACAAGCCATTCCCAGCGCTTTATAGACCTCTTTCTCCGTGGCACCGGCGATGCGTCGGTTGCTCTTGACCAGGAAAACCCCGTACTCGCTTATCTTCTTGCCCGCTTTCTTGGCGATCTCCCTCACGTGCACGTTGTGGGGCTTGGATCCGGTGAAGTATTGCAGGGCCGCCCCGAACTCCTCCGGTAGGACCACCCTCAGGTCCACTTGCAGCCCCTCGTGGGTCACTATGGAGCTCTTGGTGTCACCTCTTAAAAGGATCTTCTCCACCGGCGGCAGGGTGCAGAAGGCATCCATGACCGCGCCGGCGTCCGTCGAGCTCACCAGGATGTCGATATCCCCTATGGTCTCCTTCATACGGCGCAGGCTCCCCGCCGGGCTTATCACCAGGCCGGGGATTCTCTCCTCCATGAGGGCGGATATGCTCTCCTGGATTGCATGGGCCTTATGCAACAGGAGCCTTCCGGAGGTGGATTGGAGGTTCTTGATGCCCTCGAGGATATTTTGCTCCGCCTTGGGGCCCAGGCCTCTAAGTTGGGCCAGCCGGTGCTCCTCCGCCGCCTCCTGCAGCTCCTGGACAGTGCGCACCCCCAGTTCGTCGTAGACCATCTTGGCCCGCTTCGGCCCGAGGTTGGGCACCTGGAGCAGGGAGATAAGCTCGACGGGTACCTCCTCCTTGAGCTCCTCCAGCTTGGATATGCTCCCCGTGCGCTTGAACTCCAGGATCTTCTTGGCTATCCCCTCGCCTATACCGGGATACCCCTTCAGCTCCTTGATGTCTTCCTTTTCCAGGATCTCCTCGCCCAGGGATTTGACCATCTCGGCGGCACGCTGGTAGGCGTTGACCTTGAAGCGCACCTCGCCCTTTATCTCGGAGAGCTCGGCCAGCTCCTCGAAGGCTTTGCTGAGTTCGTCGACCTCGCCCAACATTCCTCCCAATCCTCAAAGTCTTATTTCTCCCCAGAAGTCTTGGTATAAAGGGATACCCAAAGCACTTGAATCCTGAGGGTATTTTACAGGATTTTAAGAGCTTCGTTGGCATCGGAGATGATTCCGGGTCAGTTCCCTGAGCCCCTGCGCGATCAACTCCCATTTTATGCCGTGTGCCGTGTGCGTGAAGAAGAATAGGGCTGAGTCTCCTCAGCCCCTACAATCCTGGGCCGCTACAGCCCTAGCCCCTACGGCCTTTGTCAGCCCTCCACGATGTTTAAGAGTGAAGACGCTCCGTCTCCAGCCAGCGCCGGGCCTCCGCTAAGGCCTGCTCCACCCTGGCGGGTGCGGTCCCGCCGGGAAGGTCTCTCGCCTGCACGCAGGCATCCAGAGATAGGTACTCGTAGACGTCCTCTCCTACCCGGGGTTCCAGCCGCCGGAATTCATCCAGCGGTAGTTCCTCCAGGCCTATTTCCTTCTCCAGGCACAGCCGGACCAGTCTTCCGACCACCGCATGGGCCTCCAGGAAAGGCACCCCCCTCCGGGCCAGGTAGTCGGCGAGATCGGTGGCGTTGGTGAACCCTTCGCTCGAAGCCACCATTAGCCGCTCCGTATCGAAGGTCGCCGAGGCTAGGGCACCGGCGGTCACCTCGATCATGGATCCGAGCTGGTCCGCGGCGTCAAAGAGCCCCTCCTTGTCCTCCTGCAGGTCGCGGTTATATGCCAGGGGCAGGCCTTTGAGCATGGTCAGCACGGACACCAGGTGTCCCATGATTCTCCCCGTCTTTCCCCGCACCAGTTCAGCCACGTCGGGGTTGGCCTTCTGGGGCATGATGGATGATCCAGTGGTATAGGCCTCGTCCAGGCTCATAAACCCGAAGCGGGGCGTCGACCATAGGATAATCTCCTCCGCCAGGCGGCTCAGGTGCAGGGCGATCATAGAGCACGCGTAGAGGAAATCGGCCACGAAGTCCCGGTCGGAAACGGCGTCGATGGAATTGGCGGTCACGGCGCTGAAGCCGAGCGCTTCCGCCAGCATGTCCCGGTTGAGGGGAAAGGTTACCCCGGCCAGGGCGCCGCTTCCCAGCGGGCAGCGGTCCATGCGCCGCCCGGCCTCCCTAAGCCTCTCCAGGTCCCTCTTGAACATCTCGAAGTACGCCAGGAGATGGTGGGCGAGGAGCACCGGTTGGGCCGGCTGCAGGTGGGTGAAGCCGGGCATGACCGCTCCCGGATTTCCCTCCGCCTGCTCCATGATGGCCTCCATGAGGTTAATCAGCCCCCGGCAGAGGTGGGCCACCTCTTCCATGAGGTAGAGGCGCAGGTCCGCTACCACCTGGTCGTTCCTGCTCCGCCCGGCCCTTAATTTCGCCCCGGTATCCCCCAAGCGTTCCACCAGGACCCTCTCCACCGCGGTATGGATATCCTCGTCGTCGCGGTAGGGAAAGGTCCCCTGCTCCAGCTCCTTCTTCATCTTTCCCAAGGCGTTGACTACCCGGTCCTTTTCATGATGGGTGAGGACCCCGCACTCCTCCAGGGCCAGGGCATGGGCCTCGCTCACCTTGAGGTCGTACGGCGCCAGCCGCCGGTCGAAGGACAGGGAAGAGCTGAAGGCACGGACCGTATCCTCGGTCTCCTTCTCGAACCTGCCTCCCCAGAGCTTCATTTCTCCTCCCTTCTTCACGTCGTGCCGGTTACTCCACACCGCCCTGCTTGATGCCCCATACCTTGAGGGGAAGCCCCCATAGCTCAATGAACCCCTCGCTGGAGCGGTGGCTGAAGGCGTCGGCGCGGTCGTACGTGGCCAGCGAATAGTCGTAGAGGGAGTACCCGGACCCCCGCCCCACGACCACGCAATCTCCCTTGAACAGCTTCACCCGCACGCTACCGCTCACCTTGTCCTGGGTAACCTCCACCGCGGCCTGGAGCGCCGAGCACAGGGGCTCGTACCAGAGGCCGTAATATACCAGCTCCGAGAACTTGGCCTCCAGCACGGGCTTGAAGTGGAGGGTCTCCCTGGTCAGGGTGAGGGATTCCAGGGCGCGGTGGGCCTCGATAAGGATGGTCGCCGCCGGGGCCTCGTATATCTCGCGCGACTTTATCCCCACCAGCCGGTTCTCGATCATGTCGATGCGGCCCACGCCATGTTCTCCACCCAGTTCGTTGAGGCGCTGGATGAGCTCCACCAGCCCTATCTCCTCCCCGTCCAGGGTGGTAGGACGTCCGGAGACGAAGACTATTTCCATATAGACGGGTTTGTCGGGGGCGTCCGCGGGAGAGGCCGTCCATTCATAGGCGTCCTCCGGCGGCTCCGCCATGGGGTCCTCCAACACCCCCGCCTCGCAGCTCCTTCCCCACAGGTTCTCGTCGACGGAATAGGGGCTCTCCACCGTCACCGGGACGGGGATGCCATGTTCCTCGGCGTACTCAATCTCCTCCTCGCGGGACATGCTCCACTCCCTCAGGGGGGCTATTATCCTCAGGTCCGGTCCCAGGGCCATGGTGGTGAGGTCGAACCGGACCTGGTCGTTTCCCTTTCCGGTACAGCCATGGGCCACGGCGGCGGCACCTCGGCGCTTCGCCTCCTCTACCATCACGCCCGCGATCAGGGGACGGGCCAAGGAGGTAGCCAGCGGGTATTTGCCCTCGTAGAGGGCGTTGGCCTTCAGGGCCGGGAGGATATATTCCTCGGCGAAGATCTCCTTGAGATCTATGGTAACCGCGTCCACCGCGCCTATCTGGAGGGCCTTTTTCCGGATGGCCTCCAGGTCCCCGGGCTGCCCCAGATCGGCGGCCAGGGCCACCACCTGCAGGCCGTATTTATCCTCCAGCCACTTGATGGCCACCGAGGTATCCAATCCCCCGGAATAGGCCAGAATCACCGTCTCTTTCATAATCACGCTCCTCGTTTTATAGGCCAGGTTCTCGATAATCCGCGGGCTGGGACCCCGTGTCGGTTCCCTTGGGCTGGCTTTCCTGAAGCCCCTACAGACTTGGACCTTAGGTCTTCAAAGTCCTGCCAGATCCGAGAAGCGCCGTTCCATCTCTTTGGCGCTGTACCCCTCCCTGGCTACAACGACGATGGTGTCATCGCCGGCCACCGTTCCCGCTACCTCATCCAGGTGAGCGCGGTCCAGTATGGCCGCGAAGGCATGGGCGTTGCCGGGGGCGGTGCGCAGCACCACCAGGTTGCCGCTTGCCTCGACCCTGATGATGAAATCCCGCAACCCGCGGCTAAGGTCATCACCTGTAGCCGGCCCGCTTTGCTCCCCCGGAAAACCGTATACCAGGCCGCCGTCCCGGCCGGGAAGGCGCACCACGCCCATCTCCCTCAGGTCCCTGGATATGGTGGACTGATCGACGTTTAATCCCCTTTTTACCAACTCCCCTACCAGCCCCTTCTGGCTGGCGGGCGGGTCGGTAGCTATCAGTTCCCTTATGATATCCCTTCTCCGCCGCTTGTCCATGCCCGACCCCCCACGACCGTCATTTCCCGATCAACAGGTCCAAAAGGGCCGCCTGGGCGTGCATGCGGTTTTCCGCCTGGTCCCATACCGCCGAGCGGGGGCCGTCAATCACCTCGTCGGTGATCTCCTCGCCGCGGTGAGCGGGAAGGCAGTGCATCACGATAGCCGCGGGATCCGCGGCCGCGAGCAGCTCACCGTCCACCCGGAAGGGCTCCAGGTCCCGCTTTCTCCTTTGCTCCTCCTTTTGACCCATGGATACCCATACATCCGTGTACACTATCTGGGCGCCGGAGATCGCCTCCGAGGCGTCATGGACAATCCTTACCGCTTCGCTTCCGGCCAGGCTGCGAGCCCGTTCCATGATCTCGCCATCCGGCTCGTAACCCGGCGGGCAGCCGATGTTGAAGCGCATCCCCGCGAGGGCGCACCCCAGGGCCAGGGAGTTGGCCACGTTGTTACCGTCGCCCACGTAGGCCAGGCACAGGCCGCGCAGATCACCCAGTCGTTCCCTCACCGTCAATAGGTCGGCCAGGACCTGGCAGGGATGCTCCAGGTCGGTCAGGGCGTTGATTACCGGTATATCCGCCGCCTGTGCCAGCTCCTCGACCTCCCAGTGCCCGAAGGTGCGCAGGGTGATCGCCTGCACGTAACGGGAGAGGACCTTCCCCGTGTCCGCTATGGTCTCACCCCGGCCCAGTTGGAGCTCGGAGGCGTTCAGGCTTATGGGGCTCCCCCCCAGGTGGTAGACGGCGGCCTCGAAGGAGATCCTGGTCCTGGTGGAGGGCTTCTGAAATATCAGCGCCACTATTTGCCCCTTCAGGCTGCGCCTCACCTCTCCTTCCCGCAGCGACCTCTTGAATTCCAAGGCGGCATCCAGAACGTGCACCAACTCAGCCTCGTTGAGGTCCGAGACGCTGATAAGATCCCTTCCTTTAAGCTCCATCATCTTCCCACCTCCCGTAAAACGCCGTCCCCCTTCAACTCAAGAGAGCAGTTCATCCAATACCTCGATCAGGCCGTCCACCTCTCGGGTGGAGATGGAGAGCGGGGGCAGAAAGCGCAGGATGTTCGAGCCTATATTGTTGACTACATAGCCCCTTTCCAGGCAGGCCTCGACGATCTCCCTGGCCCTTTCCTCTTTGAGCTCGGCAGCAAGCATGAGGCCTATTCCCCGTACCTCCGCTATAGCGCCCGTCTTTTCCTTCAAAGCCTGCAACTTTTCCCGGAAATATCCACCAACCTGGGCGGCGTTTTCCACCAGTTGCTCCTCCCTTAAGACCATCATGGTAGCCAGGGCAGCGGAGCAAACCAAAGGATTGCCGCCAAAAGTGCTCGCGTGATCTCCAGGTCCGAAGCCCTTCGCCGCTTCCTCAGACGCCAGGAGGGCACCGATGGGCAAGCCGCCGGCCAATCCTTTGGCCACGGTCATTATGTCCGGCGTAATCCCGTAATGCTCGTGGGCGAAGAGGGCTCCCGTCCGCCCCATTCCGGTCTGCACCTCATCCAGGATTAGCAGGGCGCCTTTTCTGTGGCAGATCTCCCTCGCGCCCAGGAGATAGGGCACATCCGCTACGTAAACTCCCCCCTCTCCCTGCACCGGCTCCAGGAGAACGGCACAGGTATTCTCGTCAACCGCATTCTCCAGCGCGGGCAGGTCGTTGAAGGGAACGTGGACGAAACCCGGCGGGAGGGGTTTGAAGGGCTCCGCCTTCGCCGGCTGGCCAGTGGCCGCCAGCGACCCGAAGGTCCGTCCGTGGAATGACCGCAGGGCCGATACCACCACGTAGCGGTCCTCCCCTTTTATCTCCCGCATGTACTTGCGGGCCAGCTTGATGGCCGCCTCGTTGGCCTCGGTTCCGCTGTTGCAAAAGAACACCTTGTCCGCGAAGGTGTACCTGGCGAGCATCTCACCCAGCTCCCCCTGGGGCCGGGTGTAATAGAGATTGGAGACGTGTATGAGCTGGGTCACCTGCCGCACTACGGCCGCGATAATCTCCGCGTGGCAGTGTCCGGCAACGCAGACCCCCAGACCGGATACGAAGTCCACGTACTTCTTGCCCGTGTCGTCCCACAGCCGCGTGCCGTGGCCGCGGACGAAGAGCACTGGCAGGCGGTCGTAGTTGGTTATTAAGAAATCGGCCTCCTGGCTCTTGGCCTTATCCAGATCGTAATTCATATCATCCTCCTCGATACTTGTCCTTACGCTTTAACCTGCGCTGGTCCTTACCGTTGCTTCATTTCACGCCTGCACCATGGTGCCTATTCCAGCGTCGGTGTACAACTCCAGGAGCAGGGCGTGGTCTATGGTGCCGTTGACTATATGCGCCCGGCGCACCCCCGACCGCAAGGCGTCGATACAGCTCTGTATCTTGGGAAGCATCCCGCTGGTCAGGCCCCCGTCCTGGATGAGTTGTTCCACCTCCCCGGTGGTGAGCTCCGCGATAAGGCTGGACCGGTCCTGAAAATCGCGGTAGATGCCGTCCACGTCGGTGAGGTAGATAAGCTTGTCCGCCCGCAAGGACGCGGCCAGGGCCCCCGCCACCAGGTCGGCGTTGATATTATAGCTCTGGCCGTTCTCGTCCACCCCTATACTGGCCACCACCGGGATGAACTCGTCGCGGATGAGGTTATTGAGGATACCCGGGTTCACCTTGGCCACATCTCCCACGAAACCCAGGTCCACCTCTCCCTCCTTGCCCACATGGGTTCTCTTGCGGGCCATGAGTAGGTTCCCGTCCTCGCCGGAAAGGCCCACCGCCAGGGTCCCGTGCCCGTTGATCAGGGAAACGATCTCCTTGTTCACCTTGCCCACCAGGACCATCTTGACCACCTCCATGGCGGCGGCGTCGGTCACCCGGTGCCCGTCCACGAAGCGCACCTCCATGGATAGGCGTTCCATGTAGTGGGTTACCTGGGGGCCTCCCCCGTGCACGATCACCGGGTTCATACCCACGTAGCGCATGAGCACGATGTCGGAGGCGAACATCTCCTTGAGCTCGTCGTTCTCCATGGCGTTGCCCCCGAACTTCACCACCACCGTCCTGCCGTAATACTCCTTGATATAGGGCAGGGCCTCCATGAGGACCCTCGCCTTTTCCCTAGCTTTTTCCATCTCCGTTACTCCCTTAGGTATGGTATTCCGCGTTTATCTTCACGTAATCGTAGCTGAGGTCGCAGGTCCAGACCTCCACCCCGGCCTCGCCCCGGCCCAGGAAGACGTCCAGTTCCACCTCTCTTCCCGCCATCGCGGCCTGTAATTTTTTGCCATCCACCTCCACCGGGTCTCCCGCCTCGGCCACGGTTAACCCCCCTATCTTGATGCGCACCCCATCCGGGTCTAGTTCATCGAAGACGGTACCCAGCGCCTGGACCACCCGTCCCCAGTTTGGATCTCCCCCGAAGAAGGCGGTCTTCAGCAGGGGGGATTCGGCCACCGCCATGGCCGCCCGCTTGGCCTCCCCCGCGTCCGCCGCCCCGTGCAGACGCACGGTGATGAAGCGGGTGGCCCCCTCACCGTCCTCCACCATACTGCGGGCCAGCGCCGAGCAGACCCGGTAGAGGGGCTCCTCCATCTCCTCCGCGCTCAACTTCCGGCCGGACAGACCGCTGGCCAGGACCAGCACCATGTCGTTGGTGCTGGTGCACCCGTCGATAGTGATGAGGTTAAAGGTGCGTCCCACCACGCCGCGCAGGGCCCGGTCCAACTCCACCGGTTTCACCTCTGCATCGGTGGTGATGAAGGCCAGCATGGTGGCCATGTCCGGGCGGATCATCCCGGAGCCCTTGGCCATGCCCCCCACCACGAAATCGCCGAAATCCCAGGCCGCCTCCTTGATGCGGGTATCGGTGGTCATGATTGACCGAGCCGCCTGGTGATGGCCCTCCTTTTCCAGGCGGGCGGCGGCCTCCTTAATCCCCTTCTTCACTTTCTCCATGGGCAGATAGGAGCCTATCACCCCGGTAGAGGCCACGGCTACGTCCCAGGGATGCACGTCCAGCTCCCGGGCGGTCATGACCGCCATGGCCCTGGCGTCCTCCATGCCCCGCTCCCCGGTCCACGCGTTGGCGTTGCCGCTGTTGGCCACCACCGCCTGGAGGCGGCCGTCCTTCTCCAGGTGCTCCATGGTCACCTTCACCGGGGCAGCCCGGAAGGCGTTGGTGGTGAAGGCCCCCGCCGCGGCGCACCTCTCCCGCGATGCCAGGATACAGAGGTCCGGGTCCCCGCTCTTCTTAAGCCCGCAGGCGGCGCCGGCCGCCTTGAAGCCCAGCGGGGCGCATATTCCTCCGGACACCGTCTTTACTTCCATAGCCATCTCCTTAAGGAAAAATCCCCAGGGCGGTAAGGCCCGTGTCCTCACTCCATCCCTGCATGATGTTCATACACTGCACCGCCTGGCCGGAGGCCCCCTTCACCAGGTTATCGATGGCTGATACCACCGTTAATATCCCCTCCTCGGAATCCAATAACCACCCCACCTGGCAATAGTTGCTGCCGCTCACCGCCTTGGTCTCTGGAAAGCATCCCCCACCCTTGAGGACCATGAATGGACTTCCCTCGTAAAAGTCCTCGTATAGTTTATCAATCTCCTCTGCTAAGACCCCCGGGCCGACCCGGACGTAACAGGTCGCCAGGATACCCCGACTCATGGGTACCAGGTGGGGGGTGAAGGTGACTCTCGTCTTCCCGCCGGCCAGGGAGGAGAGTACCTCCTCCATCTCGGGCGTATGGCGGTGGCCTCCCACGTTATAGGGCTTCACGCTCTCGTCGGCCTGGGTGAAGTGGGTGGCCAGCGATAGGGACCTTCCCGCCCCGGACAGGCCCGACTTGGCATCGACGATCGTCCCGCCCATCCCCATGTAGCCCTTCCCGGCCAGCGGCGCCAGGGCCAGGATGGCGGCAGTGGGATAGCAACCGGGCACGGCTACCAGGCGGGCCCGTGCGATAGCATCGCCGTAGATCTCCGGCAGCCCGTAGACGGCCTCCTCCATGAGGTGGGACGAGGTGTGCTCCACCTTGTACCACCGCTGGTAGACCTCCGGGCTGGAGAGGCGGTAATCGGCGGAGAGGTCCACCACCTTCGCCCCACCCTCCAGCAACGCGGGCACCACCTCCATGGACTTGCCGTGGGGAAGGGCCGTGAAATGGAATTCCGCCTCCGCCAGGGCCTCCCCGGCCGTGAACTCGCTAAAGTTGAGGCCCGCGTAGCGATGCAGGTGGGGGTAGAGCTTATCCACGTGCTGGCCGGCATAGGTATGCGCCGTCACAAAAACGACTTCCACCTGCGGATGGCCGTCAAGAATTCTTAAAAGCTCGGAGCCAGTGTATCCCGAGGCCCCTATAATACCTACTCTCATCTTCACTCCTTGATCCCGCAATGCAATAATATGTAGAATATTGCATAATTATGTATTTTAGCCGCAAACCTGTCAAGCCCCATTTTTAAATGGGGTCAGGTCTTCGATTGTGGATTTTTTGAGAATTATTACCAACAATGGGATCAAGTCCACGATCATGTTACCTTGGCAGCATTTTCCAAAAAATCCACAATCGAAGACCTGACCCCGTCAATATCTGGAGAGGCCGGACACCGCCGTCTCTACGGCGAAGACCTCGTCCATCTCCCCGGACTTGATACCCCAATCCACCCGCACCAGAAGGGACAGCGCTTCCCGCAGTTTCTCCACGTCCAACCGGGCGGCCTGGGGCTTGAGTTTCTTACTCACCATCCAGGTCTGGTTGCCGGGAAGCTTAAGATATTTAGCAATCTCCGCATCCTGCCTGCCGTCCTCGCGCAGGGCGCGGTAGAGCAGGAGTCTGCGGAAATGGCGAGCCAGGGCGTACAGGATATGGGTGGGTTTCTCGCCCTGCCGAAGAAGCCGCCTCATGAGCTTGACGGCCTGGTCGGCATCGCCTAACGCTACCCGGTCCAGAAGCTCATAGATGGACCTCTCGACGGTGGGGGACACCAGGGGCACCACCTCGTCCAGGTTCACCGCATCCTCGCCCTCGTGGTAGAGGCTTACTTTCTCCACCGCCCCCTCGATGGCCATAAGGTCCTCCCCCAAGGCATCCTGCACGTAGGCGATGGCCTTGCCCGTCACCTGCAGTCCGCGTTCCTTAAACCGGCTGCGTATCCATCCCGGGATCTGCTCCCTTCGCTTGGCGACCTCCTTTACCCTGACCCGCTTCTCCTCCAGGTGCAACAGGGGGGAGCCGGCCTTAAGGCCCACCGCGGTCAGGATAAGTAGGGAACTCTCGGCGGGGTCCGCCACGTAG
>Ga0315282_10002908_pt1 | contig 31012 bp, 25 predicted proteins | sample YL17G07_20_MG_FD_203693 | JGI IMG/M metagenome (GOLD analysis project Ga0315282, IMG submission 203693) | Sediment microbial communities from Yellowstone Lake, YNP, Wyoming, USA - YL17G07_20 | ecosystem: Environmental > Aquatic > Freshwater > Lake > Sediment | place: USA: Wyoming | collected... | reverse complement strand
TTCGGCTAGCTGTCCTTGAAATCAGTTTCAGGCTAAAGCCAGAATCCTCTCTGACTGCATTTCCCGTTGTCTCTGAGATTAGTCTCAGCAGCCTTACTGTCTCGGGGGCTCCTTCCTCAAACTCAATGCCACTGTAGAGGTCTTCGGTATTCTCTCTCACTACCACAATATCTACATCTTTAAACAGGGAGGGGACGCTGGGGTAGGTCTTACATGGGCGGAGGCAGGCATAAAGGTCTAATTTCTTACGCAGGGCGACGTTAACGCTTCTAAAACCGGAGCCTACCGGCGTGGTAACCGGTCCCTTGAGAGCGACCTTATTTTTTCTGATTGACTCAAGTACGTTCTCAGGTAGCGGTGTGCCAAATTTCTTCTGGGCATCGGCACCGGCATAGACCACATCCCAATTGAAAGCAACCCCGGTTGCTTCTAGAACCCTTTTCGCCGCTTCGGTGACCTCAGGTCCAATTCCATCGCCGGGGATAAGGGTAACAGTATAGGTCATCAATTTATCCTTTTAACCTCACCCGCTTTAAATTTCTTTTTAAACCCTATCCCCTTTATCCCCTTCGGTGTATTGGATGCAATTGTTCACCCAAAGGGATGATGGTTTGAATCTCAATACCTTGCTCATCATAGATTATTTTTTCTACCAGAAGCCTTAACAACTCTTGCTTGCCAGCGAAGTCCAGGTTGTTTAACCCTAAACTAATATTCTCTGCCAAGCTTCTTATCTGAGCTTCCTGGTTTTCCGTCAGAAACCTTTGGGCAAGCCGCCTTTCCAGTTCCGCCTTTCGCTTCTCTAATTCAACTTCCTCTTTCTGGATGTGTTCCATATCTTCACGCATCATAAAATCAGCAGAAAGACCCTTGCGGTAGCCTTCCACTAACCGCCTCTGCTCCTCCGGTATTGCCTTTAATCTGGTCCCGCAAAGCTGTAGCTCCCGTTCCAGGATTTGCTTTGTCTGTGAATTGTCATTGTTACGGCGATGAAGCTCCTGAATAAGAAACTCAGGGTCCTTAATAAGTTGACAAATAGTATCCCAAACTACTGGTTCTATTGCATCAGCCTTGACGTGAGGACAAGGGCATGGCTGGGGCTTACCATCTGGCCCAAGTGGAACCCTATCTGGATTGCCTTTGCGATAGCAACGGTAGTATGGAATGGCATCAATGGTATGACCACCCATTCGGCCGCCACACTGGGAGCAATACAAAAGCCCGGATAGTAGATACTCTCTCTTTGTGTTTCTCTTAGACAGTTCCGCATTCGCTGTAAGCTTCCTCTGAACAGCCTCAAATAGCTCCACTGGAATCAACGAAGGCACCTTCACGGTTATCCACTCCTCTTTGGGGCGTAAGGTGGTGGAGGTCTTCTTACTCTTGACCGATGACTTAAGGCCGAACTTAGGCTCAATACGATACTTTCTAAACTGATATAGTTTGCCTATATAAACTTCATTCCTCAACATGACTCCTAGGGTGCTGGCCCGCCATCTGTCTCCGCCCCTGGGAGTTGGTATATGCAAGCGGTTAAGCCTGTCAGCCAGACCTTGAAGGGATAGGCTTTCATTGGCAAAGGTGTAGAAAATCAACCTTAATGTCTGGGCAGTCTCAGGGTCCTCCTCCAGTGTACTCTTTTCCTTGTTGTAGCGGAAACCAAAGGGCACAGCACCAGCGCTGACTACTTTGCCCTGTCTAGCCTTCTCTCGGCTACCTCTCACGGTGCGCTCTCTTATCTTCTCCCGCTCGTACTCCGCCACCAGCCCCCTCATATTGAAGAACATCCGGTCCTCAGGCGAGGTACCCATGTCCTGGGTAATGAACTCCAGCTTGATTCCCTGCTTCTCAAACTCTTCGGCCAGAATCATCTGGTGGTAGAGCTTTCGGGAAAGTCTATCAGGATCGTAGGCCAGAACTACATCAACTCTTCCATCCCTGGCTGCCTGGCGCATCCGGTTGAGAGCTGGTCTATCTAGTTCGGCCCCGCTGTAGCCATCATCAATAAAGGCGTCCTTATCTCCATCTAGCACAGGAGTCCAGCCCCTTTCCAGGCACCTTTTCCTCAATGCCTCAATCTGGCTGGGGATGCCGTATTTCTCTGCCTGTTTCTCTGTACTTACCCTTGCGTAAAACGCTACTCTCATCTACCTCCTCCTTCCTCTTTTATGCTATTCTCTCCATTATTGACTCCTGAAACGCCTCCCCCGGCGTCTTCATGCTGCTATTGTATAACAAGTTCAGCCCAGTGGAAAGGGGGAAAATGGAAGCCCCAATCGCACTGGCAGAAGTTGTCTCTATTGCTGAAGCTTGGGTATTGGGTGGTACCGTTGTTTTTATACTTATATCCGCTGAGTAGCCTTCTATTTCATCATAGCCGTCATTCTTTGGTAAGATACTCGGTCAGGAACAACCTTAAAGCTTCCTTTAAGCCCTCTTCTGTGTTGATTCTCGCTAGGGCTCTTAGCTTTTCCTCTTCCAATAATGTTTTCACCAGACTAACATTATCACGTCTAGGATGCTTAAAACGTATGTGGCCGTTCAAGCCCCTGGGACTGAAGTATAACCCACAATAGGGGCATTTCTTATCTCTATAAGGTGTGGATTCTGTATATCTCTTACCCATAAAAAGACAATTAGATTATATACAATGTATACTATATTAGCAACTGTCTTTTTGTCTTTAGCCTCGGAGGAAAAGGGAGATTAAAGACAAGCCTGTCTTTGTCTACTTAGAAACGGGCTAGAGCCACTCTAAGCCACCCCCTGGTTTATTTTTTTAACAGCGATGCTAGAGTGGAGATAAGACATGTCTCTGGCATTGTTTTTGCCCAGAGAAGCATGAAGCCAACTAGTAACGGCTTCTCAGAAAAGAAGTGCATGATACGATGCCCCGGGGTTAGCCTACCTTAGCTCACTGTTTATAGTATAGCACGGGCTGCGAAACAGTTAAGAAACGTATCTATTTTAATGTCTTGTCTTGTCAATCAAAAACTAATCTTGGACTGGTGGACTGAAACTGGAAACTAGTTGGACCCAGCTGAACCAGCTGGATTACGTCTTAAGAGTAATATACTCTAAGCTCACAAGAGCCCCGGTGTTCTAAAGCTCGATTCACAAATCGATGGTATATGCAGCAGTGAGTCCCCATATTTTTGGTTATAGCTGTAGCTGCCCCCTTCAATCAAGGGGCGTCCATAGGGAGCTCATGAAAGCGTACGAGGTCTACGGAGCATCTATAGGAGCACCACAGACGTCATCATCAGTTCTCAGGGATGTGCTAGGAGTTCCAAGGAGAGTTTCCCAGGGATGCCACCCTAGAAAATGTTCCCAGGGAAGCTTCAGGGTTGTCCCTCGGAAAGGCTTCAGGATGCCTCAGGAAGGGACGTCAGGAATATCCAGACGGTAAACCATATGGTAATCCATAGGGCATTTGAACATTGTTTGAATGATTTGAACACTATCTGAGGCATGGTCCAAGCTCAGTCCAGGCTAATATTCGTGGTTTGGACTGGGCTGGACTGCACCGGACTACGCTCTCAAATGTAACATTTAGATTTGTGCAGCGGAGAGGACTGACACCGGGTGCTAGGAGACACCGCGGCCGCCGGGGCAATCCTGGACCGCTTCCTGCACCACGCCGAGGTCATCCGGCTGCAGGGAAAGAGCTATCGAATGCACAATCGAAGAGAGCTGCGCAGCAAGCAGACAAACGAAGCCTTGACGGGACGGACCGAATGAGTTATCTTTTAACCGCCTGCCGCTGGCTGGTTTTGGATCGCCCCCGGGTGGCCAGTTTTAACTGCCCCGTGACAAAGTGGTGAGCATCATAATTCTTATGAATATCGGACCAGCATCACCTATAGCAATAATATGGCTGTATGCTATTACTATGGGTATAGGCTCAGGTAGTTGGCTACCAGCTATGTCAATGCAGGTCAGTACTCATTTTGGGTTGGCTTCCTACGGTGCCGTTTTCGGGGCAGTAACATTCATTCAGTGTCTTGGTTCGGCTACCGGCCCGCTTATGGCAGGGTATATATACGATGCCACAGGTAACTATCAGTGTGCGTTTATTATCTTCTTAGCGTTATATGTAGTATCTTTACCTACTATCTTGGGACTGGTTTGTCATAAGCCTTCTTAGAATTTCAGCGCTGACTGATGAAGACCATACTTACCAAATTTAAACAAAAATGGATAGGGCCTCTTATCTTACGTAGTGTCACAAGATAACAGATTCTGTGGTCGGCAGCTTATAGCATTTCTCAGCCTCAGTCACTCTATCCATGTCCACCTCTAAATTACCCACTTGATTCTAGAAAAGGTTGAACCACTTCCAGGAAAGCGTGTGGGTTATCTAGTTGGGGCAAATGACCCGCATCTGGCACAATAGCTAGTGTTGAGTTCATAATATAGTTGTGAAGAGCATTTTCTTTATCCCGAAGCTTATCCTGTTCACCATAAATCAGCAACGTCCTTGCTCTGACTCTCCTAAGGGCAGGTACAATGTCGAATTGGGTCAGTGCATCCAGACACTTCCATGCCCATATACCAGCCTTCCGCCGATCCTCATTGACCTTAGCTAACAGTTCAGGGCTGACTTTAGTATAGGACTGTTTTAGTTTTTCTAGGCTATAAGCCAGCGGAATGCCATGGTCATCGTAATTTGCTTTAACTATAGCCTTGGCGTTCTCGCGCTCCCGCTTTGTCTCCCAGCATGGGCAGCCCACAAGAATTAACTTATCGACCATTGTCCTTTTTATAGCCGTAACTGCTACAGCAAATACAGCACCCACAGAATTGCCTATGAGTGTAGCATTGCTGATTCCCTTAGCTTCCATGAAATTAATTACGCTCTTGGCGTAGTCTCTAATAGTGTAGTAGCTCCGAGGCTTGTCCGAATCACCTTGCCCCATGGTGTCCAAAGCATAAACCGTGTATTTCCCGGATAGAGGATCAATTACCTTGCTCCAAGACCATACTGAACTTGCTACACTATGTAATAGCAATATCGGCAGGCCCTTGCCGAGTGATTGATAGTGCATCTTTCCATCCGGAAGCTCAATTTTGCTACCGGTGAAACTGTTCCCTGTGGTTTGCATATGGAATTACCTCAAAATAAGTGACCGCACCTTTAATTGAAGCGGATTGAAGCTTTATAGGGATGGCTAGTATGACTTAATTCGTAGAGGCTATACGAGCCTTCTGCGCACCTCAATAATCACGCCTTTGACATCAACCATGTTCAGTGATAGAAAGCCTCCTGAATATTGCAATGCCAGTTCACCGTTTTTAGTAATGCAGCGCATGATAACTGGTGTACCATTCATGACAGCTAAGACTAATCTTCCGTTCGACAGCTTTGAGAGTGTGTCAAAGAATATGACATCTCCATTATTGATTTCACCGTCTAGCGTTATGCCTCTAAACCATAACCCCACAACATTTCTACATTTTATTTGTCCTGGGGTAAAATAAGCGTAACACACAATTTTTCCTTCTGTATTGAGAGTTACCTTGTCCCAGACAGGAACGACAACACGTTCAACCGTTCTAAGCTCAGTTATGATACCATGTTGGGAACCAAGTAGTGATGAACCATCAAGGAAGAAACCAAAAGGTTTACCCAATACCTGAGCAAGTTGATATAAGTCATCTATTCCGATCTTCCTTGTTCCTGCTTCAATCCTTGAGATGGTTGTATTGGAGTAACCCAGCCTCTCAGCTAAATCTCTTTGAGACATGCCTGTCTCTCTTCTTGCCCTTTTGATATTGTGAGCTACTTGCAGTGAGATTTGTGTCAACTCTACTATCAGTTTCTCCATGACATTATTTCTCCTTCAAACTATATTTAATGATTTGCAATATTGTATACAAAACTTTCGGAAAGTGCAACAAAACTTGTTGATTGAGCTCGCAATTTGGCGTATAAGTAATATATGGAAATTCATCAGTTTTACTTAATGTTGTAGACATTTTAACATATTGATAAAGCGAGGCACAAAGGCGATTATCAGAGAAGATAACCTCATGAAATCATAGCAAGGTAGGAAATGAAAACAGCTAGGCAATACTTAGATAGCCTTCGTGAGCTCAAAATGAATCTGTACCTCCTTGGTGAAAAGGTGGAGGATTGGGTTGATAACCCTATTATTAGACCGTCAATTAATGCGGTAGCAATGACCTATAAACTCGCCCATGAACCCAATAGTGAGGGAATGGCAACGACAGACTCAATGCTTACCGGAAAGAAGGTAAATAGATTCAATGCACTCTTTAAAAGCACTAGTGACATGGTCAGCAAAATCAAATTGCAAAGAGAACTGGGGCAAAGAACAGCCTGTTGCTTCCAAAGATGTGTTGGTTTAGATGGGATTAATGCTGTCTTCAGCACTACCTATGAGATTGATAAGAAGTATGGCACCGAGTACCACCAAAGGTTTAGAGAGTGGCTAAAGTATGTCCAGGAGAACGATCTTTGTGTTGCTGGTGCCATGACCGACGTTAAGGGACACCGGGGGATATCTCCAAGTGAGCAGGCTGACCCAGATATGTTTGTCCATGTGGTGGAACGAAGGAGCGATGGAATCGTAATAAGAGGAGCGAAAGCAAGCCAAACAGGAGCTGCAAATTCACACGAACAGCTTATTATGCCAACACTTAGATTGCGTGAGAGCGATAAAGACTACGCAGTAAGTTGCGCTGTACCAACAGATGCCAATGGTGTAACTCTTGTTTATGGTAGACAGTCTTGTGATACGCGAAAGCTTGAGTCAGGTGATATTGATGTTGGCAATTACAACTTCGGCGGACAGGAGACCTTGACTATTTTTGACAACGTCTTCGTGCCGTGGGAGAGAGTTTTTATGTGTGGGGAATATGACTTTTCCATCATACTAGTAGAAAGATTTGCTGCGTACCACCGGCAAAGCTATGGTGGTTGTAAACCTGGTATCGGTGATGTACTTATCGGGGCAGCGGCATTAATGGCCGACTACAATGGTGTTCGTAAAGCTCCCCATATCAGGGAGAAGCTTGGGGAGATGATTCACCTTGCTGAGACGATACATGCCTGTGGGTTAGCTTGCTCTTATGAAGGGTGGAAAACTCCGGCGGGTAACTACCAAGCCAACATACTTTTGGCCAATATCTGCAAACACAATGTGACCAGGTTTCCTTATGAGCTTTGTCGGCTCGCTGAGGACATAGCTGGAGGCCTTTTGGTGACGTTACCTTCTGAAAAAGACCTTAATCATCCTGAAATCGGTCGCTACCTTAATAAATACCTAAAAGGTGTGCCTGATGTACCCATGGAGCATCGCTTTCGTATTTTAACGCTTATTCATGCTATGACCTTTGGCCTGACAGCCCCTAGTTATCGGACAGAATCAATGCATGGGGCGGGGTCACCACAGGCACAGAAGATCATGATTGAGCGTGAGACAGACATGGATGCCAAGCAGAGGTTTGCTCGCAGCATAGCAGGTATTGACGAAAGGGAAGATGTCCTAGCTTAAGTCTAAGAGAGGAGATAGGGATACATGCCTTATTTTCGTAGTCCGAGGGTTCTTTTTGGGAAGGGTATGCTGAGGAGATTGGGCATTGAGCTCGAAGGCAAAGGCAACAAGGCGGTATTGATTACTGACAAGACCATGGCCGAGTTGAGCCAGCAGCTTGTAGAGGTCGTTAAAGGTGCAGGATACGAGGTAAAGGTTTGGGATGGAGCAGAACCAGAACCATCAATTGAGGTAGCGCAGGCTGGTAGCAAGATTCTTCTCGATTTCGAGCCTCAGCTAGTCATAGGTTTTGGTGGAGGTTCTGCCATAGACACTGCCAAGGCTGCATGGCTGTTCTATGAGAGGCCGGATCTAGCCTCTGCTGAGTCGGATAAGGCAATTGGTCCTAAAACCAAGTTGGATTTGCGGAAGAAAGCTAGGTTTATGGCTGTTCCTACTACCAGTGGCACCGGGTCAGACGCAACTTGGGCGATAATACTCACTGACACCGCTAACCACCGGAAGATAGCGATTGCCAACAATGATATTGTCCCCGATATATCGTTATTGGTTCCAGAGTTTACGGTAGGGCTGCCCAAAGCGTTGACGGCAAGCACTGGGCTTGATGTTCTGGGGCACGCTTTGGATGGATATACAGCCAGGCAGCAAACTGATTTTAGCGATGGCCTCTGCCTACAAGCGATGAAGTTGACCTTCGAGTGGCTTCCTAAGGCATGTAGAGATGGAAGCGACCTTGTGGCTAGGGAGAAAATGCAGAATGCGGCAACCATTGCTGGATTAGGATTTGGCAATAGCAACACATCACTTTGTCATGCCTTAGCCCATTCACCGGGAGCCACATTTGGTATGCCCCATGGACGGGCAGTGGGAATAGCATTGCCTTATTCATTAGAGTACATTTCCTCTAACCCGCCCATTCCCAACGCCCCTGACCCGATTCAGAGGCTCAACACCGCTGCTAGGTTTGTGGGGATTGATGCTAGACCAGCTGACGAAGCAATAAAGCAGCTCATCCAAAAGATAAGAGAGCTACAGAAGGAAATAGGTGAGCCACTAAATCTAAAGGAAGCTGGCGTAACTGAGAAGCAGCTGGCTGAGAAAATGGACACCCTGGTTCTTCTTGCCGGCAAGGATGTAAATATTCTGTCCAGCCCGTGTGAGTGCAAAGACGAGCAGCTCAAGCAGCTTTTTCAATATATGTGGGAGGGCACCAAGATATTCTGAATAGATGAGAAACGCCCATTAAGGAGCATAAGGCGCATTATGTCATCACGGTCTGCCCTCTCCGAATATTTCCCCATGGAGGAGTTACTTGGTGAACGTTAGAGACGAGCTGGTGGGGATTGTAGGTCCTGAATGGGTTTTTGACCACCCAGAAAAACTCAGGGCTTATGCAGAGGACTACAGTATTAGCTCTTTGTCCATGCCTAGTTATGTGGCTCAGCCACAGAATTCAGAAGAGGTTAGGGACATAGTACAATTAGCCAATTTAAGTAGGGTGCCCGTAGTGCCCTGTAGTTCAGGTATCCATTTTAATGGAGATACTATTCCCATAGAGGGTGGAATAGTATTGGATTTGAGGAGAATGAACAGGATCCTCAATATTGATGAGCGTAATAGGGCAGCAAGGATTGAGGCAGGTGTAACTTGGCCCCAATTACAGCATGAGCTGGAAAGACACAATTTGATGGCACTCAACCCTTTATTCCCTCACCCGCTGAAGTCAGTACTAACTAGCCACCTGGAAAGGGAGCCAATGCTCATCCCCAAATTTGAGTATGCGGATGCCTTACTAACTATGGAGGTAATTCTTCCCAATGGAGAGCTCTTTAGAACAGGTTCGGCTTGTGTACAAGGGGCACCAGATAAAAGCGTAAGCGATGGCGTTCATCCAGAGGGTCCAGGTCTAGGCTGGTGGCGACTCTTGCAGGGTGCTCAAGGTACGATGGGGGTAGTAACTTGGGCAAATATAAAGGTGGAGATGAAACCCGGGGTAAATAAGACGTTTCTTATCCCATTTGAGGCTATAACGGATACGGCTGATTTCATTTATAAAGTTCAACGTCGCATGCTGGGTGAAGAGTGTTTATTACTGAACAATTTCAATCTGGCGTCTATCCTCGCCGAGAACTGGCCCGAGGACTTTGAGGCTTTACGGCAGACGCTACCACCATGGACGGTCATTTTAGTACTGGCTGGTGGGTGGAGGAGACCTGAGGAAAAGATAGAGTATGAAGAGGAAGCCCTGAGAGAGATAGCCTTGGACCTGCATATCACAAACCTTCCTCCACTGTTGCCCGGTATGCCTGAGTTGGAAAAGGAACTACCAGAAATACTACGCTGGGCATGGCCTGCAGAGAAAACCTTCTGGAAATTCCGATTCAAAGGTTCTTGTCAAGACCTTTTCTTCTATACTGTGCTGGAGAAAATATCAGCCTTTACTGAGGCCATAAAGCAAACTGCCTTAAAGTTCGCATATCCGATACAGGATATAGGTTTCTATATTCAACCAGTTGAGAGAGCACGTGCTTGCCACTACGAATGTAGCTTCTATTATAACCCAGAAAATGAAGAGGAAGTACAGAAGATTCGGGAGCTATTTTACGAGGTGGCGGAGACTTTGATAAGTATGGAAGCTTTCTTCACTAGGCCCTATCAAGGATTAGCTGATATGGTTTACGACAGGGCTGCTAGTTATGCTATAGCACTCAAGAAAGTAAAGAGATGGCTCGACCCTAACAACATCATGTCACCGGGCAGATTGTGCTTTTGATTTGATTCCGAAAGGAGTGGAGATTCAATTTGAAACTTGAAGACTACATCCATGACGCTAAAGGCTGCGTAAGGTGCTCAAATTGCAAATTTATTGATCATATTTGGGTACAAAGTGCTAGGTTTGCCAGGCAGTGCCCGATAAACATGAAGTACAAATTCAATCTATATAGTGCTTCAGGGTTACTACACTCTGCAGTAGGCATCATGGAGAATGAACTTGAATTTACCCCGAGGCTCTTGGATGCTCTTTATAAGTGTACTTTGTGTGGTGCTTGTGACATCAGGTGCAAACGCAACTTGGATCTAGAGGTCCTTTCGGTCATAGAAACCCTTAAGGCAAGATGCGTTGAGGTCGGGAAAGGGCCTATGCTCGAGCATAAGGTGGTTAAAGAAAATATAGAAACATATAACAACCAGTATGGGTTCCCTCATATGAATCGTCTGAGTTGGCTTACTAGTGACGTAAGGTCGGTGTCTAAAGTGGACATGCTGTACTTTGTAGGCTGCACAGGTTCCTACATAGATAATGACATAGCTCAAGCTGCAAGCAAGATACTAACGCACACAAACACTGAGTTTATGGTGAGTCCGGACGAGTGGTGCTGTGGTTACCTGCTTTACTCTACCGGCCAGCTTGAAGCCTTTAAACGGCAGGTTGAGCATAATATACGTATGGTAAAGGAATTGGGCGTAAGCAGTATACTGGTTACTTGCGCCCAATGTTACAAGACTTGGAAGGTTGATTATCCCAAAGTATTGGGGAAATCGACCGATGACATGAACTTTAAGGTAGTGCATATTGTAGAGTATTTAGCTGAACTAATCAAAGAAGGAAAGCTAAGTTTCAAGAACCGAATAGATATGAAAGTAACTTACCACGACCCTTGTAATCTTGCTAGGCTTGCTGAGCCTTGGTTTCAATGGCAAGGCGAGCATAGGAGGATGGGAGTTCTTGAGCCTCCAAAAACTTTCCGGCGTGGAGACGGTGGGGTTTATCAACAGCCGCGCTATATTTTGACAAGTATACCCGGCATAGAATTCAGGGAAATGGAGCGAGCGAGGGATAATGCTTTGTGCTGTGGTGGTGGAGCTGGGGTGAGCCTAAGCTTTAGTGACTTTGCTTTATGGATAGCTTCAGAAAGATTAGAAGAGGCTAAAGCAACTGGCGCTGAGGCTATAGTGACCGCCTGCCCTACAGGCAAAAGGATACTCAGTGAGGCAGCAAGACAGGGAAAGGGAAACATCAAAGTCTATGATATCAATGAATTGATACTCAAGGCCATATTGTGAGCCTAAACTTTGGAGGTTTTGTTGGGCATACCGAGGGAAGCTTATGATGCATTTCAATCAATAGTGGGTTCCGAATGGGTTTCTGACGATCCGGCAATCTGTGCAGCCGACTACAAGGGGGGGGCGGCGACAGGGATAAGAGATAAAGGCTCAGTGAGGCCGGCATGTAGCATTCAGCCAAAAAGCAGCGAAGAGGTGAGAAGAATAGTCAAAGTGTGTAATAGGTTCTCGTTACCGTATGTACCAACCAGCACCTACTTTAGTGCTACTTGTGCTCCTAATCGGGATAATACGGTTATGATGGACCTAAAAAGAATGGATAAATTCGATATCGATTATAAGAACATGTATGCCGTCGTCGAGCCGGGAGTATCCTTCTCCATGCTACAGGCTGAGTTGTTCAAACGGGACCTTTTCACCTTCGTTCCGGGGTGTGGTTCTCAAGCCTCGGTTCTGGCTAACAATCTTCATATCGGTGATGCACCTATGGGATGGAGGGTAGGGCTGGGTTATCGGCGCTTACTTGCTTGTGAGTGGGTGCTGCCTGACGGGGAGTTGCTCAAGTTAGGGTCAAGGTCATACTTGAAGGATTACTTTTGGGGAGAAGGACCCGGTCCAGACCTACGAGGTCTGTTAAGAGGAAATGGTGGACCAAATGGCGGTCTAGGTACTGTGACTAAGTTAGCAGTAAAGGTGTTTTCTTTTATCCCAAAACAGCTTGAACCTCAAGGGATTCAACCCAAGACAACCTTTAAGCTGCCTGAAGAGCGCATGAGATGGTATAATGCTCGCTTTCCCTCCTTGGAGCAGACCTTAGACGCGATTTACGAACTTGGAAGATGTGAGATAGGTTTCATTGTTATGCACGTAGACCCTATATTTGGATATATTGCAAGATCTAGGGGGAAAGGAGCGAACTTCTTCTGGCAGGAATGGGACAAAGCAAAGGAGACCTTGGATAGAAAACAGGGCTGGCTTAGGGTTTTACTTACGGGGTTTACCTCTGAAAAACAGCTGGTTTATGAGGAGAATGTGCTACGGGATGTTGTCACCGATTATGGTGGGGAGCTACGTCCAGCTAGACCGCTTGACGAAACGCACTTGCAATCCGCAGATGCTATAGCAGCAAATGCCATAGGGCGGAGGTTTTATTCGATCATTTACTTTGAATCTGTCGATGCAGGACTAGCAGTGGGGAGAGCCGATGCCAAGATTAAGGAACGGTATACACCTCCGCTAGCCGATACCTATGGTCTTCCAGGGTGGATAGTTCCATATGATTTCGCACATGTTGCTAAGCAAGAGCTTCTTAATTACGGCGATGTGGATGACGTGGAATATCTTTCAGAGTTGCATAACGAGTGTAGAAAGAATGATATCAAAATAGGAGCTTATCCGTATATGGAAGACCCCGATCTGTTTGGACCATTTTGTTTCAACTATCACCAAAAGTTGAGAGGCTTCAAAGCAATATTCGACCCAAATAATGTCTCAAATCCGCCTAAGCCTTTGACAAGGAATTAGAACAATGGCTAATGCAGATTATGATGTACTTATCATTGGTAGTGGTCCAGCAGGACTCACTGCAGGGTTGTATTGTAGCCGCGCAAAATTGAAAACGGTGATTATAGAAAAAGCTAACCTGGGTGGAAATATAATTAATGCCGAAGTGGTAGAGAATTTTCCCGGCTTCCCTCAGGGGATATCAGGTGCTGAACTCTCATCAAATATGATATCTCAGGTGCTGGGATATGGAGTTGAGCTTAAGCAATCAGAAGTAACAAGCATTGGTCTAATAGGTGGATTCAAGGAAATAACCGCAACTGATGGTCAATATTTAGCAAAAGCTGTAATTGTCGCTGGCGGCGGTCGTCGTAAAAAACTTGGAGTTCCCGGAGAAGATGAGTTTGTGGGGAAAGGCATCTCCTTCTGTGCTATGTGTGATGGTAATCGTTTTGCTGGCAAGGCGGTTGCTGTCATCGGGGGCGGTGACGGTGGGCTAAGTGAAGGTCTGTATCTGGCTAAACTTGCGTCGAAAGTTACTATAATTGAGATTGACTCAAAGCTCCATGCCAGTGCGGTATTGCAAGAAAAAGCTAGGGTTAACCCTAAAGTGGACATCCTATCTTCAACTACTGTGGAAGAGATTAGTGGCGATACGGAGGTGAAAAGCATTGTCATTAAGAACGTAGAGACAGGCTCGAAGTCAAACCTGCGAGTCTCAGGTGTCCTTTTTGCTATCGGGCTGGAGCCTGAAGTCGAATATCTTCAAGGTATGCTGGAGTTGGACAGTGACGGTTATATAGTAGTGACGCGTTTGATGGAAACAAATGTCCCTGGGATTTTTGCTGCCGGAGATATTCGCAGCGAATCGGTTAGACAGGCAGTAGCTGCCGCTGGTGACGGGGCAGTAGCTGCTGTGTCAGCAGAAAATTTCATTAGGAGGATGTGAGATGCAACAGGGAAAAAAGATAAAGGTAATTCAGCTTGGATGTGGGGCGATGGGACAGGAAATTATAAGGCAGGTCCTGAGCAAACAAACGCTGCAGCTTGTGGGAGCGATTGCCAGAAAGACAAATGTGGGGCAGGACGTGGGCAAAGTCATGGGTATTGGAGAATTAGGAGTCACCATATCCAGTGATATGGACTCTGTCTTTGCTAACACCAAAGCCGATGTATTAGTGGATGCAACTGCAAGTCGTACAAGATTAGTGTTTCCTTATCTAATGAAAGCCTTAGAAGCAGGGTTAAATGTAGTGACAATCTGTGAGGAAATGACGAATCCTTGGCTAAAAGAGCCAGAGCTAGCTAAAAAGCTTGATGAGACAGCAAAAAAGCATGGTGTTACTGTTGTTGAAACAGGGATGAATCCTGGGTTCTACCTGGATGTACTGCCATTCGTGGTTACCAGCGTATGTTCTGAAGTCAGGAGGATAACAGGGGAGCGGGTAGTGGATAGTAGCGGCATGCCACATAGTCGTGCCACCAATGAAGCTTTTGGCATAGGTCTCAATGCGAAAGAATTCCAGAGGAAGCGAGCTGATGGGTCGATTCCCGGACATGTAGGCATTTCTGAAACTATGCATGTATTTGCAGATGCCCTGGGATGGGAATTAACAGAGGTGCATGAGGAGTTAGAGCCACTTTTCAGCAAAGTGGTTAAGGACTTTTCCCCATACTGTGTGATACAGCCAGGACAGGTTTACGGTCTTAGCTATCGCGGTTATGGCCTGAGAGGTAAGGAAGTGGTATTCGATTTTAAAGGCGCTCTCTGTGTTAAGCCCAACATGGAGACAGACAGAATAGAGCCCTGCTTTCAGCTTTCAATAGAGGGGAACCCTAGTTTTAAAGTAAATCTGGAAGGGCTCACAACTGGAGACAATATGAGGGTGGCAACAGCAGCTCGAGCTGTCAACTGGATCCCATATGTGGTAGAGGCTAAGCCAGGCTTATTAACAAATCTAAGAGAGTTTCCGTTAGTTGGCTACTCTAGGTAAATATCAGTAGCTGCAAAAGGGGAAGTAAAACAGCGAAAGTTGGAGATTATGAGCATGGGGAGGTGAGATGTGAAGTATTAGCACATTATATATCAGGTAGTCTAACAAATCTAATCTTATATGGAGGTTTTTAATGGGCAGCAAATCATTCTTAACACTAATCGGTAGTATCTTGTTGATATTGGCGTTAGTGGCAGTACCCCTCGGAGCTTGCGCCCCCCAGAAAGTAGCACCACCCGCTCCTCCCACGGCTCCTGCCCCGGAAGTCAAAACACTAAAGATCGGTGCTACAATGCCATTTAATATCGCTTTTGGTTACTTGACCAAGAAAGCCTATGATGTAATTATCCCTGTTTTCAACGAAGCTGGCGGGCTGGTCGTTGGTGGGCAACGGTATAACCTGGACATGACTATCTATGATGATGCATATAACGCTGATACAGGTCTTGCCTATGCAGAAAAGTTAATCTCCGAAGACGGGGTCAGATACTTTGTGGGAATGGTTGGGTCAGGACCCGCGAAAGCTCAGATAAAGGTAACTGACCCAGCGAAGGTCATATTTATCGGCGACTGCTTAGCCTCGGATTTTTTGGCGCCGGAATATAAGTACACTTTTCGCGGGGGAGAGAGCCCGCTACTTCAACCCGCAAAGTGGGGCTTCGTGACGAAGTGTTACCCAGACGCGAAGACAGTGGGTATCATTGGTCCAGATAATGAGTCTGGTCATGCGCAAGCTGACATCTTCGTCAAAGTGTGCAAGGTTTTGGGACAAACGCCATTGGAGCCGATTTTCTATCCTTATGATGCAAAGGACTTTACCGCACTAGCCACCAAGTTAGTGAGTCTCAATCCGGATCTGATCACCTTTGCCAGTGGTGAAGGCGGGGCATCACTCGGGCTTCAGTTGAAGGCACTGTACGAAGCCGGTTATAAGGGACACTGTGTTTCAGTAGACCCAGTATATTTGGATCAAATTAAACAAGTGGCTCCGAGTGCGGCGATTGAGGGTTTGGTCACTCGGGTTAACGCTGAGTCGTCTCCAAACCCACCTGCGATTCTTACCAAGTTCATGGCGGATTATACAAAGAAGTATGGAAAGTGGGAATCTATGTCATACGGGTTCATCAGCTGTTTCTGGGCATTCACTGCTGCGGTAGAGAAAGCTGATAGCCTAGATCCGGATAAGATTGCAGCTGCCTTTAAGGGACTGGAGTTTGATTCCCCACAGGGTCATTGCATAATGCTTAAACGACCAGACCTGGGGCAAGATAGGTATTGTGACTGTGCGGTACCCTACTATTTTGCCACTGTAACGAATGGAAAATTGGTTTATGCCGGTATGCTGACGGCTGAAGAGTGCATAAAAACTACAGAGGCGTTCTACGGCATCAAGTTTCGGTAGCGAATTCCTTGCAGTATAGAGAGCGCAGCTATTCTGGCAAACCGAGTCTGTGTAGGTGGTTATTGTTGTTAAGGAGAAAGGAGGTGGCAAAACCTAAGAGTAGTGGTATAGACCATATATGGGCAGAAAACTGTGAAAAGATGAGCTTTCCAATAAACCCGAAGGGCAGAGTTCCACGGGCTTTGTCCGTGGGTGAATGTAAAGGCGGCGATATGGTATGTTTAGAGCATGGAAGCGCGAGTATCTGGCCATGAGTCTATCGAATGGAATGCCACATTGTTAAGATTCCGAAATATCGCCGCCGTATCCTGAATCTCGGATTCAGCTCAAGCGAAGCTCGAATTGTTTTGAGAAGTGCCACGGGCTCTGCCCAGTGGGTATCTACGGCAGGGTGGGTATTTCACCAGACCAATGAAAGTTATTTGCAGTGTTACGCTTAAGCTAGTGAGAGGAATGCTGAAAGTAATATGGACGCGCAACTAGCTATTCAATTAGTAGTGAATGGCCTAACAATGGGTTCTATTTATATCCTGATGGTTCTGGGTCTCCAGGTAATCATCAGGACTACGGGTATTGTTAACTTCGCCCACGGTCAGTTCTACGTAATAGGGGCTTATGCCTTTTGGTTTTTATATGTTCTTATTGGGCTCAATATAGGATTGGCTATAGCTTTGACCCTAGTGGTGATGATGATCCTCGGGGGCTTATCATATCGTGGGATTTTTGAATTTATACGGCGCAGATTTCGGCCTGACACACCCCTGTCACAAAAATTCTTGATGAGTGCCATGGCTTCTGTAGGCTTGATGATGATCTTGGCACGGATAATAATATTGATTTTTGGTTCAGAGACCAGAGGAATACCTTCTATGTTTCCCGCAATTCTAACCATTGGTGATGTCAGGCTTCCTGCTGAGAGGTTGGCAGTAGTACTGATTAGTACCTCGATAGTGGCACTGTTGTTTCTATTTTTCGCCAAAACACGACTAGGCAAGGCAATGCGAGCCGTCATGTCGGACGCTGATGCTGGTTCTCTCATGGGAATAAATGCTGGCAGAATATATTTGGTGAGTTTTGCATTCGGGTGTAGCCTCGCTGGAATAGCAGGAGTACTTATAGGGTCGGTTTTTTCGCTCTCTCCGGACATGGCAGGGGACATAATGTCTATGTCTTTTCTGGTGATGGTTTTGGGAGGCGTCAGAAGCTATACAGGTGCAATTATGGGGGGTGTGGTAGTGGGGCTAGCGTTAAGTGTTGGGTACCAGTTTCTGGGTGGGGCTATCTCATATGTAGTTGTGTTTGCTGGTACCATGTTATTCTTGGCCGCAAGGCCTGGGGGTATCCTCCATGAACTTACTGAGCGATAGGCAAAGACTGATAAGACCAATAGCATTATTTATTCTGGTGGCGTTGCTGATTTCAGTACCGGTAATGGTTAAAAGCCCTTATTTGATGACCGTGCTTATTGCGTCCTGCTTCGCCGTGATTCTCGGGATGAGTTTTAGCATGATATACAGTACAGGATTGATTACATTAGGCACGGCTGCATTCTATGCCATAGGAGCCTATGCTTCCGCTTTGCTGATAATGAAGCTGAACTTGTCTTTTTGGGTTGCCTCACCGTTAGCTATTATAATTACTGGAATCATTGCCTTTGCTATCGGTCTTGTTATCATTAGAGTTGGCACATTCATATTTGTCGTCCTGACTCTGCTTTTTAATGTTTTCATAGTTCAAATTTGTGGTCAGTTTCCAGTGCTGGGTGGTTGGCGTGGCTTCGTAAACATCCCTCGCCCGGAACCTATCTCAATTCCTTGGCCTGCTCCAATTGAGTTCGTATCTCATGCCGCTTACTACTACTTGGTGTTATTTGCCCTGTTACTAGTAGTGTTCATTTCACATATTATCTATACATCCCGAATTGGTAGAGCATGGCAGATGATAAAGCAAAGCGAGCGCCTAGCAGAAAGTTTGGGGATGAGTGTCTACCGCTATAGAGTATTGGCATTTGTGATTGCTTCAAGTCTCGCGGGATTAGCTGGTAGCCTTGATGCCCACTATTTGGGAGTAGTTTATCCTGATATGTTTGGAGTTTTTACCTCGGTGTATATTCAGGTTTACGCAGCTCTGGGTGGGCTTGGCTTCCCCATTTTAGGGCCTGTTATCGGTGCTCCCATCATGGTAATTGGTCCTTATCTACTTAGTGACATCCCCGAGATACAGCCCATTATTTTCGGTGTAGTGCTGATAGCCATAATTGTTTTCTTCCCCAGCGGCATTGCAGGTAGCCTGCAAATGTTGCGGCGGGGCTACTTCGCACGTGGAAAGGCATACGAAAAAGTTGATGTTTAGCAGAGGCACAATTTGCGAGGATAGAGCCATGAAACCTGGTAGACCATTGCTTGAAGTAAGTGGGATATGTAAGCGTTTTGGCAGTTTGGTTGTCCTTGATGGTGTTGACCTTCATGTTAATAATGCAGAGATAGTAGGACTAATTGGCCCCAATGGTGCTGGTAAGACTACCCTATTCAATATAATTAACGGTTTCATTTCACCGACAAGTGGCAAGATAACCTTCAACGGAAGTGATATTACTGGCTTGAAGGTACATCAGATTGCGCGAAGAGGCGTGGCTCGAACCTTTCAAGAGCTAGCTTTATGTAAGGAGTCCACAGTTTTTGCTAGCATATTTTCCGCATTTCATCTGACCTATAAATCAGGGGTATGTAGCGCTTTCTTACGTACTAGGTCAGCCCGTAATGAAGAGAGAGTGGCGAAGGAGAAGACTAAGGAAATAATAGACTTCTTGGGCCTGGGGCCATATAAGGATAAGCTTGCTGGCAATCTATCTAGCGGGTATCAAAAAGCTTTGACGATTGCAATGGCTTTCGCTACTACTCCTAAGCTGTTATTGCTAGATGAACCGGTAACAACCTTGTCTGAAGATAGGGTTGACATGGTAATGAATCTGGTTGCTAAAGTGCGGGACGCTGGAACTGCTGTAGTAGTGATTGAGCATAATATGAAGGCAATCATGAATTATTGCGATAGAGTTGTGGTGCTAGCCTATGGCAAGAAGATAGCCGAAGACTTACCTCAAAAAATAGCAGAAAATAAAGAGGTAATTGAGGCTTATCTGGGAGAAATGGGCTGATGTTACTCCGCGTAAGGGATTTGCATGTGAAATATGGGCCACTCGAGGTATTAAAAGGTGTGTCCTTTGAGATCGAAGAGGGCAAGATAAGTGTGCTACTAGGCGCTAACGGCTCGGGCAAGAGCACATTGCTCAAGACAATTTCTGGTTTGATTCCTTGCGCCTCAGGGAGTATCTTCTTTGGTGATTGGCGGATAGATAAAATGCCATGTCATGAAATTGTTCGTTTAGGAATTACGCAAGTACCTGAAGGAAGAAGGCTGTTTATGGATATGACAGTACAAGAGAACCTGGAAATGGGCGCTTATTCAATCAAAGACAAGAAGCGGATAGCCGGGGATATCGCGGATATGTATGAACGTTTCCCAATATTGAGGCAGAAGCGACACGAATTAGTTGGTAAGCTAAGTGGTGGTCAGCAACAAACGCTAGCAATTGCACGAGCATTAATGTCTAAACCAAGGCTGCTCTTAATGGACGAGCCTGCTCAGGGTTTATCACCTTCTGTGGTTAGCGAAATAGCGGGTATTGTTACTGGGATAAATCGGGACGGCGTTACTCTCATTGTAGTTGAGCATAATCTTCGTCTAGGACTCAGTTTTGCCGACTGGGTATATGTGCTAAGTAACGGAGAGATTTCCTTTGTGACGAAATCTACAGACTTATCAGCCGTAGAATATGCGAAGAAGTTGTATTTAGGCGGTTAGAGTATAGATAATACAGAAGGAGTAGCAGCCAATACCTGGCTGGACAAAATGTAATGAATGTGCAGATAGAGCTGATTGCGAAATCCAGTGTGGCCGAAGTAAAAAGGAAAACTACGCCCTTGATAGTTAGATGATATCGGCTGTTAATATCATTAACAGCTCAAGCTTGGTTGGACAATAGTACGGGAGGTCTTATGATGGGAAGGAAAGGTAAAAATCGAATCTTGGTAGGGGAAGGCCTATTTACAGTTCCTAAATCGCCATCAGAGGAATCTCATCTAATTGGCAGCAAATGTAAAGAGTGTGGGGAGATTGCTTTCCCCAAACAGAGCACTTGTCTTAACTGCCAATCTGAGAGCGTCGAGGAAATACTGTTAGGCCCCGGAGCAAAACTATATAGCTTCACCAATGTCAACAATCCGGTTCCGGAGGGGTATAAGGGACCGCTTCCATACGGTGTGGGGCTGCTTGAGTTTCCAGAGGGGATTAGAGTTGAGGCCCTGCTGACTGAGAGCGACCCAGAAAGAATAAAGATTGGTATGGAAATGGTATTGGTGGTAGAAAAACTTTTTGAAGATGATGATGGAAATGAAGTCATTGGCTTCAGGTTCAGGCCAAAGTGAGCAAACATGCCTTTAATCATTTCGATTTATTTCAGACCTAGTAAAGGGCACAGCGGGCCATGAGCACCAAGAGTGTAGCTGATTTCATTGCCGAAACAAGTTTTGATAGATTACCTGCCAATGTCGTAACACAGGTTAAGGTAGCTATCCGCGATAATTTGGGAGTATCCTTGGCGGCTCAAAAGGACAGAGCGGTGGAAGCCGCAAGAAAAGTAGCGATAGCCATTGGCGGTAAGCCAGAGTCTACCATAATAGGCACCAAGGTCAAGGTTCCTTGTAACATAGGCGCAATGGTAAACGCAGTGATGGGGAGCACCTTGGATATGGACGACGGCGCCATGGGGGCGACAGGTCATAAAGGGCATGTTGGGGCGACAGTTGTTCCTAGCTCCTTATCAGTTGCTCAGCGTCAAACTGCTACAGGCAGGGATTTAATTGAAGCGGTACTGGTGGGATACGAGGTTGCGCTGCGAACCGGGTGGATGTTGAATATAGCAGGGAAGCCTCCTCTTGCCGGAACAGTTACAACCTATGGCGCAGCGGCAGCAGCAGCAAAATTGCTGAGGTTGAGCCCAGGGCAGATAGCAGATGCGATTGGTATTGCCGAGGCACACTGCCCATATCCCCCTTTTGAAACAATCTTTTGGGCAAAGGGAATGACTAAAGAAGCCATGGGTTGGGCAGCGATGACTGGTGTTACAGCGGCATTGTTAGCTCAGAATGGCTTTAGCGGACCCGATACCATTTATGATTCACCTAATTACGCTAAGACACCTTTGGAGACTTTGGGCAAAGAGTGGGAAATTCTTGGTCTTTATTTCAAGCCCTACTGCGCTTGTCGGGTATGTCACGCGGCAATTGATGGGGTACTCGCGCTGGCTAATGAATACAACCTCAATGCAGATGATATTCTGAAAATAACAGTCGGGGTGCCTTCTACCAGGGTAGACATGCTGGCCAAATATAGACCAGCTACCACCTGGCAAGCACAGTATAGTACTGTATTCCTCGTAGCGGCTGCTTTGTTGGATGGAGAGGTCGGGCCAGAACAAATAGCAGAGGATAGGCTTAGTGATAAGGCGATACTAGACCTGGCTGACAAAGTAACGCTGGTAGCTGACCCTGAAGTGGACGCTTTGAGGCCGAGAAGCCTTGCCAGTAGGGTTAAGATTGAGACCAAGGATGGCAAGAAACTTGAGACCTTCGTCAGCACTCCAAAGGGGGAACCTCAAAACCCGCTTAGTGAGGAGGAGCTTAGGACTAAATTCAAAAGATTAGCGGCAATGGCGATGGGAAGCGATGAAGTTGAAGACTTAGATAAGTGTCTTGTGAGTTTGGAAGACCTTAGCAGTATTGAAGAACTGCTGGAGAGGCTTAGTCATTGTGGATTGTGAAACTGGCAGCTTCAGTTGTGGCATTGTATAGGACTGTGTTTGAGTACTATTAGGTGGGTTATAGGAGGCCACGATATGGAACGGAAGACAAGAGTAATTCAATATGGTTGTGGGGTAATGGGACAGGAGATAGTCAGGCAATTACTGACCAAGGAAGGCATGATGGTCGTGGGAGCAATTGATAAGATAGGTGCGGGGAATGACCTGGGACAAGTAATAGGTGTCGGGAAATTAGGGGTCACCATATCCGATGATATTGATTCTGTCCTTTCTCATATCAAAGCTGATGTCATGGTAGATGCGACTGCCAGTCATACCAGGCTAGTATTCCCTCATTTAATCAAAGCCTTAGAAGCCGGGCTAAATGTAGTGACAATCTGTGAGGAAATGACCAACCCCTGGCTAAAAGAACCAGAACTGGCCAGAAGGCTTGATGAAGCGGCGCGGAGAAAAGGTGTTACCATTGTTCAAACAGGTTTGAATCCCGGGTTCTATGCCGATGTTCTACCACTTATGATTACCAGTGCATGTGCCGAGGTTAGAAAAATCAGAATTGAACGTCTGTCAGTTAATATTGATATGTTGAAAAGTCCAACTACAACGCAAGCATACGGGATAGGACTAACAGAGAAAGAATGGAAAGAGAAACTGGCTAAGGGGTCTATTCGTGGGCATGTGGGATTCCCTGAAACCATGCATCTAATTGCTGATGCCCTGGGATGGAAATTAACCGAGGTACGTGAGGAAAGGGAACCACTCATCTCAGAGATTGTCAGGGACTTTTCCCCTCTTCCCAGAATAGAACCTGGGCAATGTCACGGTGTACGCCATATTGCTTATGGTATGCAAAACGGGGAAACAGTAATGAAATTAGAATCGACCCTTTATCTCAAGGCTCCCACTGGTGAAGAAACAATAGAACCGGGCTTTAACCTCTGGGTGGAAGGAAACCCGAATTTCGAACTAAGGATGAAAGGGGTTACAACGGGACATGACATTATTGTGGGCACGTCAGCTCGGGCTGTCAGCTGGATTCCCTACGCGGTGAAGGCTAAACCTGGATTGCTAACAAGCCTGAGGGAGTTTCCATTGGTTAGTTACTGTAAGTGAGTAGCTAATTGACTCAGGTAAGATATTACTTGCTGAAAGGAGGTCAGCAAAGATGGCACAAGAGATTGAGTTATTAAACCCAGTTAGTCAGCCTGCAAGTAAAGGTGAAGAGGCAGTCGTAAGCTCAATAGATACGATAGAGGGTAAGACTGTTGGCATTGTTCATTCTGTTATACCATGGAGAGGATTTGAGGAATTTATCAAAAGAGTACAGAGTCTGCTACTGAAGGCTGGGGTGAAGGATGTAGTTGACTTAAAGGCGAGGGAGAGTTTCCACTTCGCATTGCCTGATGAGGAAACAACCAAAAGGGTATTTGATGAAGTAGCTGAGAGTATCGATTTTGCCATTGTTGGCGCGGCATTCTGCGGGTCGTGCACAACTTACTGTGCTAAGGCTCTGGTAGAGCTAACCAAAAGGCATATTCCAGCAGTGGGAGTGACCAACTCACATTTTGAATCGCTAGCTAAAGCTGTAAGCCGAGCTGAAGGCTTGGCGAATGTAAACTGGCTGGTTTTGCCTAGCAATGTCAATACCCTCAGTGGTGAAGAGTTTGATACCCTTAGCCAGGAGAAGTTGCAGGACATCCAAACTTATCTACACGGTAAAGCCAGTAGTGCGGAGAAAAGAGAAACTAAGGGAAGCAAACCTACTAGTGAAATAATAAGGTGTAAGGATTCGATAGATCTAATATATGAACAGTTCTATAAGGATGGTCTGACCGACGGTCTGCCTATAATACCACCTACAAGGGAGAGAGTAGCTGCAATGATGTCGACGGTCGATAGCACGTTTGACGAAATGGCGGCTTGTCTCCCCCCTCGACTGGCAAACGTGACTCTAGAAAAACTAGCAGTTAATGCGGTGATGGCAGGCTGCCAACCATCATATTTCCCGGTCATTGTAGCTGCTGTCGAAGCGATGCTCGATCCCAAATTTAATCTCATGGGTCACCAAACCAGCACAAGTCCAACTGCTATTATGTTAATGATAAATGGACCTATTCGTCATGAACTAGATATTAATTGCAGTTGGGGATGTTTTGGTCCAGGATGGAGAGCAAACGCCACCATCGGTCGGGCAATTAGCTTAATAATGTTAAACATAGGGGGGCGAATACCGGGCGAGATAAGTAAGAGCGTTTTTGCTAACCCTGGCAGATATACCATGTGTATTGGCGAGCGTGAAGAAGCTAGCCCTTGGGAGCCATTTCATGTAGAGAGAGGTTTTCAGGCTGACCAGAGTACGGTAACCGTGATTTGTGCTGATGGGTACCTTGGATTGGAAGCCTTCGAGGAGACGACGCCAGACCAGTTATTGGAAAACCTAGCATGTCAATTGCATCTCCCGCTTGTGTTGAGTACATACCCTGCCTGGGGTCAGGGAGACATGCTAATACTTATGTGTCCCGACTACGGACGAATCCTATCGGAGGGGGGGTATACAAAGCAGCAGGTGCAGGAGTATTTCTTTGAACATACACAAGACATACCTTCCTCTCTTATTCCTGACTGGATTTTTCAAGAGATGATTAGACGCGATAATGATATGTCCAAGTTCTATGCGAGCAGAAGCGAGCTGATTAAGCAGGGCTTGGTCAAACCGGGGCAGAGGCAGGTTACCAGTAAAGGGGTATCCGCTGTTGCTCGGCCTGACCAATACAAAATAGCAATTGCGGGGGGAGATGGGCACATAAATGGAATATTGATTACTAGTTGGGGTCGGAGTTACATGGTTACCCGCCCAATTAAGAAAGCTACCTAAGAACATCGGGGTTTCAATAGCCTACCCCCTTTAGCAATGACAACGCCGAAAATAGGAAACTTAGGAGATGAGAATATGAGAGAAGTGGTTATAGCGGGAGTAGGACTCCATAAGTTTGGGCGATTTCCGTTTAAGAGCCTGCAAGACCTGGGATATGAAGCTGTGATGATGGCTCTTAAGGATTGTGACCAATGCTCATGGCAGCAGGTCTGGAAAGATATACAAATAGCGTTTTGCGGAACTATGCATGGTGGTACAGCAACAGGTCATAGGACGCTATATCGAATAGGGATGCCTGGTATACCCATAATCAATGTAGAAACAGCATGCGCCAGTGGTGCTACCGGCCTTATGTTGGCATTTCAGGGAATAGCGACTGGCATGTATGATGTGGCTCTCGCATTTGGCGTTGAGCAAATGCCGCGAGGTTTTATGCGCATGACTTCTTTCTCTCAGTGGCAAATGCTTAACGGATTGGGATTGAATCCCCTCCTTTTTGGTCTGAGGGCAACCAGGCACATGGCAGAGTACGGAACAACGCATGAACAGCTGGCCAAGGTTTCAGTTAAGAATCATAAGCACGGGGTTTTGAATCCTTATGCTATGTACCGAAAGGAACTAACGATGGAGGAAATCCTCAACTCGCCTATGGTCTGTTATCCCCTAAGGTTATTAGAGCTCTGTGCTCCAAACGACGGAGCTTCAGCTGTGGTTTTATGCAGCAAGGAAGTGTCAAGGCGGTATACAAGTAAACCAGTTACTGTGGCCGCTGTTTGCACAGGCGTGCCGCAGTATGGGACGATAAGGTCAGCCGCAGGGACGGGTTCTGCCGGGGGTAGTGTCAGGATTAATAATCCGGAAGTAGCAGCGGCTCTAGCCAAGCAGGCATATGAGACGTCTGGCATCGGTCCGGAGGACCTCGACCTTGTTGAGCTTCAGGACACGGATTCTGGTTCTGAGATTATTTTCTATGAACAGTTGGGGCTTTGTAACTTGGGTGAGGGGGGACGCCTCGTTGATGAAGGCAAAACGGAGATTGGAGGGGATATCCCAGTAAATGTCAGCGGAGGTCTACTCTCAAAAGGGGAACCCACCGGTGCCTCTGCCCTGGCGCAGGTAGTAGAAGTCACTTGGCAGCTTAGGGGTGAGGCTGGACCCCGCCAAGTTCAAGATGCCAAGGTTGGTTTGTGTCAAGTTGAGGGCGCAGGTGGCAATGCCGGGGTCACTATTTTGAAGAAGTGAGAGTAAACCTTCGTGGGTAGCATTATAGGCGTCAATACACATAGTGCTCTGGTTTAAGACAGGAGGATAGCTGTGGATTTTGAGTTTAGCCAAAGTGAGAGAGAGTTTCGGGAGGAATTACGTGAGTTTCTAAGGGAGGAAGTGGATGAAGGAGTTGTTGCCGAGACCGTTGGTATGGGTGGTCTAGGGCCTCATTCGCTGAAACTACTCCGTAAGCTGGGAGAGAGGAGACTACTAGCTCCATCATGGGAGGAAAAATACGGGGGCCGTGGATTATCACATGTGGCACAGGCTATTATGCACAATGAATTAAGCTACCACCTAGGCCCCCATCCTCTGGATGGCCTTATTATAGGAAATACACTTCGTCTGGTAGGCAGCGAGTCTCAAAAAGAGTTCTACTTGCCCCAAATTGCTAGGGGAGAGATAGAATTTGCGCTTGGCTATACCGAGCCTCAGGCTGGTTCTGATTTAGCATCGATTGAAATGAGTGCTATTGAGCATGGGGATGAATTCATCATAAATGGGCAAAAGATTTACAACACAGAGGCACATTACGCTGACTACCACTGGTTAGCAGTTAGAACTGACACCTCTGTACCCAAGCATAAGGGAATATCGTTGTTCATTGTGGACCTTAAAAGCCCTGGTATTACAATACGTCCACTAATAACTATGGCAAGTCTGCGAACAAACGAAGTGTTCTATGACGATGTGCATGTGTCAAAGGATAACCTAGTGGGTGATAAAAACAAGGGTTGGGATTATATGATGCAGGCACTCAATCGGGAGAGGACAGTATCTATAGGGGTGGAGCATCGCTGGTTTGATGAAATGGTGAAGTATGTAATGCAGCCAGAGAATGGTGACTACGCACGAATTAAAGAACGGTGGGTTCAGGAAGAACTGGCTCAACTGGCAATGGAAATACACATCGGCTATTTGCTAATTTACAGGGCGGCTTCCCTTGCTGATAAAGGGATACCCATCATCTATGAATCATCTATGGCAAAGACATTTATAAAAGAACTCCGTCAGCGTCTGTTTATTACGGCGATGGAGATATTGGGACCCTATGGCCAACTTACTCAGGGAGCAAAGTGGGCTGTGCTTGATGGACAAATAACACGGGAGTATCTAGATATGACCCGCTGGACTATTGTTGCTGGAACCTCAGAGATCCAGAGAAACATCATGGCTCTCAGAGGGTTAAGGTTACCTAGACAGTAAGAAGCACGTCAATTCCTTTTTAAGTGTAGGCTATCACGAAGAGTCAACTTTAAGAGCGAACTGAGACAAAATAGGGAGAGCAAATGGATACAACATTATCTGAAGAGCAGGAAATGCTCAAGAGAACGGCTCGGGATTTTCTGACTAAGAACTTTCCCCACAGGGAAGTCAAATACATAAAAGACAGCGAGCTAGGTTACTCACCTGAATTGTGGCAGGAGATAGCTAAGCTTGGCTGGATGGGACTAGTATTTCCAGAAGACTATGGCGGTGCCAATATGACTTTCCTCGATCTATGCATCTTACTCGAGGAAATGGGTAGGGTCTGTATGCCTGGTCCTTACTTCGCTACGGTTATTCTCGCTGGTATGTGTATTGCGGATTTCGGGACCGAGAAGCAAAAAAAAGAGTACTTAGCGAAGATAGCCAGTGGTCAAGCAATCCTCACCTTAGCCTTAACTGAACCTAATGCCAGATATGACGCTGCCGGAGTCCAGGCCACAGCTACCGCTGATGGTGATGACTATATAATAACAGGCACTAAGCTTTTTGTCCCTGATGCAAATGTGGCTGACCACATGCTCGTCGTGGCCAGAACTGATGACAAGTCCGGAGCCGAAGAGGGTATCACCGTATTTATCGTAGATGCCAAAAGTCCGGGCATAGATTGCACCGTTTTGAGGACTATCGCCAAGGATAAACTATGTGAGGTAGCTTTTGACCGGGTGAGAGTGGCCAAGAACAATATCTTAGGTCAACTGAACCAAGGGTGGAAAATGGTTGAAAAGACCATAGAAGGAGCGGCAGTGGCTAAGTGCTGTGACATGGTAGGCGGTGCCCAACAGGTGCTGGATATGACCGTCGATTATGCTAAGCAGAGGGTACAGTTTGGCCAACCAATCGGTAGCTTTCAAGCGATACAGCATCACTGCGCTAATATGCTGATAGATGTGGATACAGCTAGGCTTATTACCTATGAGGCAGCTTGGAAGTTAAGCAAAGGGCTCCCATGTTGTAGAGAAGTGGCTATGGCCAAGGCATGGGCCAGTGATGTCTACCGGCGGGTTACAATTCTGGGCCACCAGGTACAAGGTGGCGTAAGTATTATTGAAGACCACAGTATGCCGCTGTATTTTAAGGCGGCAAAAGCTGCAGAACTAGCTTTTGGTGATGCTAGATACCACAGGAGTAAGCTGGCTGATATGCTAGGCAGTGGTAGCTTAACACCTATCGAGCCTTTGTGATTATGTATGATTAAAAAACGGTATGGATTAGTATCGCGGGCCAACCTCTGCACGAATGACTAGATGTACCTTTTAGCTTTGTTTCTTGGGGGCGCATATGGAGAGACCAGATAAAACCTGTTCGTGATAATACTACGATGTCCTAGGGCATGCTGGAATGGAATGGAAGATTAAGTATAAAGATAAGCTGATAACTGCTGAGCAGGCAGCCAAATTGGTGACCTCTGGGTCTGATGTACTGTTTGCTATGATGAACCAGCCCAAGGAAGTAGGATGGGAACTTAGCAAGCGGCATAGCGAACTCAAAAATGTAACAATAACCTCTCACTGGGTAGAGGACTACCCATTTCTGCATCCAAAGGAGCATCCTGAGATGGCTGAGAGCTTTTTAATTCAGGATGGGTTAACACTGAGATATACCCGAGAGGGAGTACGAGAGAAATTGATAGATTGGAAACCCTCTATCTTTGGACTTAGTGATGGCATAAGACAGCTTGATGCCAATAGGGGCAGATTATACCACTATAAGGATTTTTTCTTCTTCAAGCTAACCCTTCCTGATGATAAAGGCTACTCTAGTTTCGGTCCTCAGACGTGGTTTTCACCAAGTGCATGCAGAACGGCAAAAGTGAAGGTGGCTGAAATCGACCCTAATCTTCTCAGAGTAAACGGGGAGTATGTGAATCTTGACAGCATAGACTATCTTATCGAAGCGCCCGAAGCACCGAGTTTGGAGGCTGAAGAGCGATTTGTATATCTTCCATCTCAGGAAGAATGGGAGGTAGCGCAGGTTGTTGGTGCCAATGCTGCCTCTTTAATCAAGGATGGTGATACTGTGCAGATTGGTACCGGAACTGCTGCGGAGAGCGTAATGGGATTCCTTGAAGGCAAAAACGACCTAGGTATCGACAGCGAATTAATATACACGCAGATAATTCAGTTATATATGAAAGGGGTCATAACTGGGAAGAATAAGAGCGTTGATAAAGGGAAGATTGTTACCTCCTGCTACCAGATGTATCTAGGTGACCCACTTCTCCCAGAGTGTTTGGAAGCCATAAGGGAGAACAGTGAATTTGAGTTTCGTGATATCGCATACATGTGCAGCGTACCGAGAATTGCGGCCCAAGACAACTTAGTATCGATCAACTCTGCTATAGCGGTCGACCTGCTAGGACAAGTTGTTACTACACACATTGGACCGGTGCCTCTTACTGGCCCGGGAGGCGGCGTAGAATATAACATTGGAAGTCATTACTCTAAAGGTGGCCGCTCCATAACAGTGCTATCTTCTACAGCACTCGGTGGCAGAGTATCCCGAATAGTACCTAAGTTTGAACCGGGCACAGCAGTGATGATTCCAATGGTTTATTTAGATTATGTCGTAACTGAGTATGGAATCGCTAATCTGGATTGTAAAAGTCGTAGGGAAAGAGCAGAAGCCTTGATCTCGGTGGCTCATCCTGATTTCCGGGATGAACTAGAAAGAGCAGCTAAGCAGATGTTTTACCCTTAGACGTACCAGTACCAGTTAGCAATCTAGAGCAAGGGATAGAGTCGTTCACCTAGAAATTGCACAAATAGCGTAGAAAAACGAAGTAGAGAGAAATATGCAAGCATAGAGGAGGGGTTTGGAATCCGATTAACGTAATTGCTTTGCTAGCTTTGTTGGCGGGCTCTGCCAGGGGAAACTGAGGTACTAGGGGTTTTACCTTTTCTCCCACTGGTTTAAATATTTTACCTCCCCCTCCCGTGTGGCTAGCCTCAGCTGTAATCGGGCAAGTGGCATCCCGCCTTTTTGATTATGACTTTCACCCATAGTTGAACGATTGCTTGGATTGTGCAGTCACAGTACAAAAAGGGGGACTCCGAGCTGCTGACTTTGCCCGGAGTCCTCTACTTTACAGCGAGAGACGCCCTGTAATCAAAATCTGGGCGTTTTTTCGGGGGGTGAATAGTTTTCCCCTTTGTTATCTTCCCTCTCCAAGGATGCTAGGGCAACATAAATTGCTGACTCCCGCCTATCTGTCGGACTACCCCCAGCTTACTGGCAGGCTGCGTC
>Ga0315282_10002906_pt1 | contig 31032 bp, 19 predicted proteins | sample YL17G07_20_MG_FD_203693 | JGI IMG/M metagenome (GOLD analysis project Ga0315282, IMG submission 203693) | Sediment microbial communities from Yellowstone Lake, YNP, Wyoming, USA - YL17G07_20 | ecosystem: Environmental > Aquatic > Freshwater > Lake > Sediment | place: USA: Wyoming | collected... | reverse complement strand
GCCGGGTTGTTCCACGTCCACGGGCCGGGCTTTCCCGCCGTGCTGAAGGTGAAGCCGAAGACGTTGTTATACTCGCCCCCGGCCTCCGTCACCTTCCCAGAGGGTTTCCCTGCTACCGGAGCGTCCGCTGCGGCGATCATCATGGCTTGCCAGCCGCCTGGTTTCTCGATCGCCGAAGCCTGGATGGTGAAGTGGTACGACAGTGTCGTACTGGCATTGGGGATAAGCGTCGGTGTCTGGGCGGTTTGCAGGGCAAACGGCGTGCCCACGTTGTCTGTGTACCCCAGGCCCACGGTGCAGGACGCGGCGTTCGCCTTCCCGATGTTCTTGACGCGGACGGTCAGATCCATTGAGGTGAATTCCTTGACGCTGAATGGGGCCAGCGTGACGCTTTGCACCACCAGATCCGCGAAGTTCAGGGGGACTGGGGTGTTGAGGCCGGGGGTGGGGCCGGGCGGCGGGGGTGGGGCCGTCAAAGCCTCGCTCACCAGCCACACACAGGCCAGGCACACGAACAGCGGCAGACTGATTGCAAGAAGCTTCCGCTTCATCGTCACTGCACCTCCGGTGATAGTGGATGTACTGGGGTGGCCAAAGGCCACCTCTTCACGTGGCCTATTCGACGTGCCGGCGGCATCTCCTTCCTGGCGTGCAAGTCGCCTTTGCAGGTTAGGAGGTAGTTCTGGATGTTTCGGCAGCCCTTCGGCCCTTCGACGGGCTCAGGGTAAACAAGCTCAGGACAGGCAAGCTGCCGAGACACCCGCTACAGCGCGGCCGCCCGGCCCCTACTGCCCGACCAAGCCTTTGATGAAGTCCACCTCGCGCTTGAGGACTTGCTTGCGCTCTGCGCCTTGCCACTTGCCCAGGGATTCGTCCTCGATGCAGAAGTCGCCCTGGTAGCCGGCGGCTTGCAGGAGGGCCGCGACGCGGGCGTGGTCCACATCGCCGTCGGGGATGGGGGCGACGTACTCGCCATACTCCCAGCCGATCTCGCGCCGCGTCTGGCGCACGTCCTCGGGGAAGCTGATGTTCTTCAGGTGGGTGTGCTTGGTGTAGGGAGCCAGCCACTCCATGATCTCGTAGACCGTGTCGAGCGGGTGCCCATACCAGTAGAAGTTGCCGGTGTCCAGGGTCATGCCAAAGCGCTCCGAGCCCACCTTGGCCAGGAGCCGCTCGACGAACTCGGGGTCGTTGCCCTGGTAGCCGTGGTTCTCCATGGCCAGGGCGACCTGAGAGCCCGGCGTCGCGTCCAGGACGGCCGTCACGCCGCGGGCGAATATGTCCACGCGCCTGTCTAGGGGCAGGTCGCGCTCGCCGGTCATGATGCTGTCAATGCGCACGGCCGCCACCCCCAGGGCGTCGGCGATCCTGACCACCTCGGCAGTCCACATGACCTCGGCCTCCACGTCCTTCCCGTTGAAGTCCTGCGCGACGAAGAGCGTGGCCGCGCGCGTGTTGTGGTTCTGCAACTCCTTCCGGTAGGCGGCAATGGCGGCGGGCGAGTCCAACATCGGCCTGGGGTCGCCGGGCGTGGGGGACAGGGCTGAGGTGCTCAGGTCCCTCTCCACCGCTATCTCCAGCGCCCAGAGGTCCAGGTCGAGCATCCCCTCTTTCAGCGTGCTGTAGCCGGCGTAGGTGACGATCCCGTCGCGGATGGAGGCGTACATGGTGGGCTCCTTCTCATTGGCAGTCGGTGGATCGGCGGACGACGGTGGCTTCCCCGTGTGTCGGCACATGGCCTTCGCCGCTGGGCGCGCTGCCGGCCGTGAGTACCCACAGCGCCGCCCGTCCGCCCCACATCCCACACCGTACATGGCACATCGCATATCGCGCATCGCACATCTCACATCTCAGATCCCACATCGCCCATCGCCTAAGGAATTCGCGTGCTGAGCGGGAAGTGTATGGGGTCATGTTCCTGGGCCTGGATGTAGGCACGCAAGCGGCTCGTGCGGTTATTGCCACCCCGTCGGGGGAAGTGTTGGCTGAGGGGGGTGAAGGTCTGCGGCTGAGCGAGCGGGAGCTGCCGGCCGGCTGGGCGGAGCAGGATGCGGACGAGTGGTGGCGGGCGGCGAAGGTGGCTGTTGCGGAGGCCCTTGGTAGCTTGCGGCATGCCGGTCGGGACGTGGGGGAGCTGAAGGCGCTGGCGGTAGATTCGACCTCGGGCACGATTGTGCTCGTGGGTGACGACCTGCGACCCCTGCGGCCGGCGCTGATGTATAACGACAACCGCGCGGTAGCCGAGGCCGAGGAGGTCAATGCGGCGGGCCGAGAGCTGTGCGAGAAGCTGGGCTATCGCTTTGGCCCTGCTTTCGCGCTGCCCAAGCTGCTGTGGCTGGCGCGGCACGAGCCAGACGTGCTGGCCAAGGCTCATCGGGTCCTGCATGCCGCCGATTTCCTGCTGGCCCGGCTGACGGGGTGCGACGAGGTCAGCGACACGTCCAATGCGCTGAAGACGGGCTGCGACCTGGTCAGCAAGCAGTGGCCGCAGTTCATCACGCGCGATCTGGGCCTGCCAGACGGCCTGCTGCCCGCGCTGGCCACGCCGGGCGAGCCGGTTGGCCAGGTGACCGCGCAGGCGGCCGCCGAGACCGGGCTGCCTGCGGGGCTGACGGTGGTGGCCGGGTGCACGGATGGCACGGCGGCGTTCATTGCCTCCGGGGCGGCGCAGCCGGGCGATGTGAACAGCAACCTGGGCACTACTCTGGTGGTCCGCAGCGTGGCGCGGCAACTGGTGCGCGATCCGCTGGGGCGCATTTACTGCCATGCTCATCCTGACGGCCTGTGGCTGCCCGGTGGGGCCAGCAACGTCGGGGGCGAGATCCTGGCCAGCCAGTTCCCCGGCGCCGACTACGGCGAACTGGACCGGCAGGCGGCAGGGCTGGTGCCCACGGCGCTGCTCAGTTACCCTCTGGCCCGCACCGGCGAGCGCCTGCCGTTCGTCAGCCCTACGGCGGAGGGGTTCCTGGTGGGCTCGGCTGCCTCGGACGCTGAGCGCTATGCTGCCTACCTGGAGGGCGTGGCGTTCGTGGAGAAGTGGGTGTACGAGGTGCTGGCCGGGCTGGGCGCGGAGGAGCCGATGGGCATCTACGTGACGGGTGGTGGGGCGCGCAGCGAGCTGTGGCTGCGAATTCGTGCCAGCGCGCTGGACCGGCGGCTGCACCGGCCCGCGCGGGCGGAGTCAGCGTTCGGGGCGGCGATTCTGGCTGCTTCGCGCACGCACTACGGCAGCCTGCTTGACTCCTGTCGCGAAATGGTGAGAATGGAGCACACGGTCGAGCCGGTAGAGGGCCTGGTGCGGGCGTATGCGGATAGCTACCGCGCGTTTCGGAACGAGTGCGAGCGGAGGGGATACGGGTAGGCGTCCGGGCTCCGTCGTAGGCCTTGGGCTGGGGCATCGCATATCGCACATCACCCAATGAGCGTCTTCAAAGCTTGTGACATCAGGGGGCTTTACCCGCAGGAGCTTGACGAGAGCTTCGCGCGGGACCTGGGGTGTGCCGTGGGCACTCTCATAGCCGAGGGGCCGGCGGTGGTGGGCGGGGATGTGCGGCAGAGCACGCCGGGATTGCAGGCGGCGGTGGGCGAGGGCCTGGTGGAGGCTGGGCGGCGGGTTCTGGACCTGGGGACCGTGCCGACGCCGGCGTTCTACTTCGCTTTGCCCCACCTGGGAGCCGCCGGCGGCGTGATGGTCACCGCCTCGCACAATCCGGGCCAGTACAACGGGTTCAAGCTCATGCTCTCCCCCATGCCCATCACCACGGAGGAAGTCGAGCAGGTGCGGCGGGTGATGGAGGAGCGCAGCTTCGCGGCAGGCGAGGGGTCGTGGGCGTCGGAGGACATCCTGCCTGGGTATCTGGACGAGCTGCGCGCGCTTGCTGGACCAGTGGCGGGGATCAAGCTGGTGGCCGACCTGGGCGGAGGGTGTGCGGTGCTGACGGCGCCCCGGCTGCTGGCGGAGATGGGCGCTGAGCTTACGCTGCTCTACGCCGCCATTGACCCCACCTTGAGCGTGCGCAACCCGAACCCGGCCATTGCCGGTGCCCTGGCCGACCTGCGCCAGGCGGTCCGTGCGAGCGGAGCCGACCTGGGCGTAGCGTTCGACGGGGATGGGGATCGGGTGGCGTTCGTGGATGACCGGGGCGAGATTGTGCCTCCCGATGTCGCCTCGGTGCTGCTCATCAGGCACTTACTGGCCGGCCAGCCAGAGGCGCCGGTGGTCTACGATATCAAGTGCTCGGCCATCGTGCCGGAGGCCGTGCGGGCGCAGGGCGGCGTGCCGCTGCGGGAGCGCTCGGGCTACGCGTTCATCAAGCGGCGCCTGCTCGAGGCCGACGCGGCCTTCGGCTGCGAGGCGAGCGGGCACTACTTCTACCGGGCCCTTCGCGGCGGCGACGACGGCCTCTACAGCGCGCTGGTCATGTGCGACGTGCTGTGTCGCGCCGGGCAGCCCCTGTCGGCGCTGGCGGCGGGCGTACTCCGGTATGTCACGACGCCCGACCTGCGCATCCCCTACCCCGTGGACCGCATCCCGGAGCTAATGGCGGCGGTCAGGGCGCACCTGACGCACGTCGAGGTTTCGGAGCTGGATGGCGTCCGGGCGGACTACGGCGACGGCTGGGGGTTGCTGCGGCCGTCGGTGACCGAGCCCATCGTCACGCTGCGGTTTGAGGCCCGCAGCCAACAGCGGCTGCGCGAGATCGCCAGCGATTTCCTGGGCCCAGCCCCTGAGCTGCGGCAGGAGGTTCTGGAGCGGCTGTGAAATATGCCGGGCGGAGGCAGGTCATGGGGCAGCAGAATCCAGCGCTGAGAGAGTTTGCCAAGGTGTCGGTGGTCATCCCGGCCTACAACGAGGCCGAGAGCGCGGGGCCGCTGTGTGATAAGCTGCTAGGCGTTCTGCCGGAGTTGGGGCTGGAGTGGGAGGTCATCTTCGTTGATGACGGCAGCACCGATGGCACGTTCGCGCAGATAGAACAGCGGGTGCAGGCGGACGGGCACCTGCGCGCTCTTCAGCTCCGCCGGAACTTCGGCAAGTCGCAGGCTCTGAGCGCGGGGTTCGCCGAGGCCACGGGCGACGTCATCGTCACCCTGGACGCCGACCTCCAGGACGATCCCGCCGAGATACCGAGGCTGTTAGAGAAGCTGGCCGAAGGGTATGACGTGGTCACCGGCTGGAAGCAAGACCGGCGGGACCCCTTCTACAAGCGCTGGCCCTCCAAGGTCTTCAACCGCATGGTGTCCTGGGCGGCGGGCACCAGGATTCGCGACGTGAACAGCGGCTTCAAGGCCTACCGGGCGGAGGCGGCCCGCTCCTTGCGCATCTATGGGGAGTTGTACCGCCTGATCCCGGTGCTGGCTCACTGGCGGGGCTTCCGCATCGCCGAGATCCCCGTGCAGCATCATGCACGGCGCTACGGCCGCTCGAAGTACGGGGCTTGGCGGATGGTGCGGGGCTTCCTGGACCTGCTGACGGTCGTCGTGCTCACCCGCTTCCTGCGCCGGCCGCTGCACCTGTTCGGCTTGGTGGGCGCGGTGTTCGCAGTGGTCGGCTTCGCCCTCGCAGTCTACCTATCTTATGTCCGGGTGGTCCTCAACGAGAGCATCGGTGCGCGCCCCCTGCTGATGCTAGCCGTGCTGCTCATCATCACTGGCGTGCAACTGGTTACCATGGGCCTGCTGGCAGAGCTGCTGCTCAATCTGCATCCGCCGGTGGACGACCGTCCCGTGCGCCGCACCCTCTGACGGTCCGGCGAGCATCAGTAGCGCCCCTGCTCGCTGACGACTTCCACCATCGCCCGCAGGTTCTCCAGCTTGGCGTCGGCCGGCACCTCGTCACCGGTGACCATGACGTAGCCGCCGCCCTCCATAGCCTCCTCCAGGCAGCGCTGGGCCTCCCTGCGGGCCTGCTCGACGGTCCCCCGGGCCAGGATCACCGAGTCGAAGTTGCCCATGAGGCAGAGGCGGTCGCCGTAGATGCGCTTGGCTTCGCGCAAGGTGATATCGCCCTCGTTTTGCTCGAACGTCTCGAGGAAATGCACGCTGGTGTCTACGAGCATGGGCAGGAGGCGCCGGATGCGGCCCAGCGAGTAGAGGCCCACATACTTGCCCTCGACCTGGCGCACCATCTCGGCTACGCGCGCTACGTCTGGCAGGGAGAACTCGGCGAACATGGCCGGGCTCATGCCGGCTCCGGTAGCCCAGCAGATGTCGTACCACAGGACCTCGGCCGGGCATTGCAGGAAGGCCTGCACGTGCCGCTCCACCATGCGCGTGGCCGTCTGGAGCAGCTCGTGGATGAGCTGGGGGCAGTCGTACAGGTCGGTGAGCAAGGCCTGCATGCCGCGCATATCGCCCAACATGGAGAAGGCGGAGCCGAGGCCGACGCTGGCCACGCCCTCTTCGCCCATCGTCTCCCAGGCTTCGGTGATCTGGCTCAGGTTGGGGCGGGCCACGCGCAGCCACTCCTCCCAGTGGGCCTGCACGAGGCACCAGTCTTCAGGGCGCTTGACCTCGTATTCCACCTTCTTGCCCACCAGCGGGTCGCCGGGGATCATGCCTTGGACGTGGAGGGACTTCAGACTGCCTCGGGGCGTGTGCATGACGTGCTCGCGGGTCTCACGGCCGTTGCGTCGCTCCACTAGGCGGCCTTCGCTGCCGAAGCCCTCGCCCATCTGCGCATCGAACCCGACCCCAGTGGGCCCGCGAAAGGCCACCGAGCCCAGCATCCGGTGCACCTCGAAGACCGCCCGCCAGTCGGCTCGGCCCGTGGTTTTGTGGGCGAAGCGGCAGTGAATGAGCGGCGAGACGGGCACCAGGTCGGGTGCTTCGCGCCGGACTGCGGCCAGGAAGCGTTGCTTCGGGGTCATTGGTCGCTCCTATGGCTCGATGCGTGGCGCTTGCGCCGTCGCCGGCAGGCTTAGCAGACGAGTTCACGCGCGCCCCTATTCGCCTTCCTGGGGCAGGAACCTCGGTGGGCCTGGGAGAACTACCCTCAGGGAGCGTGTGTGTTGCCTGGCCGAGTGAGGGCAGGCAAGCAGGCCGGTCGGGCAAGGGGGAGGGCGGCTTGTACACGGCGCTGCACATGCTGACGCCCGAGCAGCGGGCGGGTTTCATGGAGCTCCCGCCCAGCCGGCGCTTGAGCTACCTGGTTCGCTGCGCGCGGCAGTTGGGCTGTCAGGGGCTGCACATTGGGCCTGAACTGCCGCCGCCTGCCGCCCCGTCGGTGCTGGGCGAGCTGAAGCCCTCGGTGCACGCTGGCGGGGTGTTCAACGCTGCCTCCGCAGAGCCCGCCGAGGTACAGCACGTCATCCAGAACGCCCTGGACTTCGCCAGGCGCATTGGCGCCAGGGACGTGTCGTTCCATGCGCCGCAGGAACCCGACGAGCCTAGCGGCAAAGCTGGCGCGCGCGGGAAGGACATCCTGAGCGAAGCTCTGAAGCAGGTCCTGCCCGCAGCGCAGCGGCTGGACTTGCGGTTGTCGCTGGAGACTTGCTGCGGTCCCCCGTTTGTCTTCGCCGACTTCGCTGAGGTGCTTTGCTACTGCCAGAGCTTCCCCGAGCTGGGCCTGCTGCTTGATGCCAGCTACCTGCACTATGCGGGGGGCGATGCGGCTGCGGCGGCCGCTGGGGCCAAGGACCGCCTGTGGGGCGTGCACGTGAGCGACGCCATCCCCGGGGGAGACTACCTGAGCCACACCCACATGCCCCTGACGCACGGCAGCCTGGACCTGGCGGCCTTCATCGGGGCCCTGCGCGAGGTCGGCTACGACTCGTTCGTCGCTCTGGAGGTCAAGGGGTCCACGCAGGAGATTCGCAGCAGCTTGCAGCAGCTTCAGTCGCTGCTGGCATAGTCCTGGTGGCAGGCGCTTGCGACCCCGACTAGCCGCCCACCAGTGCGGCGGTATCCCGCGCGATCATGAGCTCCTCGTCGGTGGGGATGACCAGGATGGCCACGCGCGCGCCCTGTCGCTGGATCGGGATGGCCGCTTCGGGGTGAACAGCGGCCTGGTTGCGCTCCGGGTCCAGTTCGATGCCCAGGAACTCCAGCCCCTGGCAGGTGCGCCGGCGGATCTCGGCGGAGTTCTCGCCGATGCCGGCAGTGAAGACCAACCCATCCAGGCCGCCCAGAGCGGCTGCGTAGGCGCCGATGTACTTCCGGAGGCGGTAGCAGAACAGCTCGACGGCGGCGGCGGCGCGCTGGTTGCCGGCCGCCTCGGCGGAGAGCACGTCGCGCAAGTCGCTGCCCACGCCGGATAGCCCGAGTAGGCCGCTGCGCTTGTTCAGGAGCTGGTCGGCGTCCGGGGGAGCCAGGTTCTCCCGCTCCATGAGGTAAAGCACCGCCGCGGCGTCAATGTCGCCGCAGCGGGTGCCCATGAGCAGGCCCTCCAGCGGGGTGAAGCCCATGCTGGTGTCCACGGATTTGCCGCCCAGCACGGCGGTCATGGAGCAGCCGTTGCCCAGGTGGCAGGTGACCAGGCGCTGCTGCTGGGTGGGGATGCCGTTCTGCTCTAACAGCTTGGTGGCCTCCAGAGTCACGTAGCGGTGCGAGGTGCCGTGGAAGCCGTAGCGGCGGATGCCGTGCTGCTGGTAGTGCTGATAGGGGAGCCCGTAGAGGTAGGCGTACCGGGGGATGGTCTGGTGGAAGGCGGTGTCGAAGACGGCTACCTGCGGTGTGTCGGGCATCAGCTCCATGCAGGCCCGAATGCCCACCAGGTTGGGCGGATTGTGCAGGGGGGCCAACTGGCAGCACTGCTCGATGATGTCGAGTACCTCAGTGCTAATGAGGGTGGAGTCTGCGAACTTCTCGCCGCCGTGGACCACGCGATGCCCCACGGCCGCGATCTCGTCTAGCGAGGTCAGGGTGCCGCCGTTCTGGTCGGTCAAGGCCTCCACGATCCGGCCGATGGCGGTGTGATGGTCGGGCATGGGAGCTTCGAGGGTGAGTTCCGGCTGGCCGGGAACCCGGTGGTGGAGGACAGGGGGCTCGGCGCTGGTTACTCCGACTCGCTCAGCCAGGCCGTTGGCCAGGCTGCGCTCGGGGTCAGTCTGGAACAGCTCGTACTTGACCGACGAACTGCCGCAATTCAGGACCAGGATTTTCAACCTGCTATCACCTTGTTGGTGGCCCCCCGGCCAGGTGGGCTGGGAGGCCGCCCAGGTCGTCGCTGCGATCGGCGCTGCGGGAGCTACTTCCGTACCGGCGCCCGCTACTCCTCCTCGGCCGGCTGGCCGGTGCGCATGCGCTCGTCCATGAGGCGGCGGCTCTTCTGCACGGTGGCCAGCACGCGGCTGGTGTAATCTTCCAGGCGGGCCATGACCTCGCGGGCCCAGTTGTTGGCTTCGTCGCGGATGCTCTGTGCCTCGACCTGGGCCTGCCGCACAGTCTCCGCCGCGCGCTCCTGGGCCTCCTGCACCACGCGGTCGTTGCTCACCAGCAGCGCGGCCTGCTCCCGGGCGGCGTTGATAATCTTGTTGCGCTCCTCGTGGGCCTCGGCCAGGATCTTGTCCCGCTCGCGCGTGATCTGGTCGGCGGTGGAGACCTCCTGCGGGATGGAGGCGCGGATCTTGTCGGTGAGGTCGAAGAACTGCTCCGCCGGTAGCACGGTCTCGCCGGGCAGCGAGTAGAAGCGCCACCAACGGTCGCCCTTGTCCCCCAGCCTTTCGAGTTCGTCAATGACCTGGAAGATGTCCACAGGCGTCCCTCCCTCTAGCGCCCTGGAGGCGCCGCAAACGGGTCGCGGGCAGCCGCCCGTCAGGCCGGGCCGAACTTCTGCCGCAGGCGTCGCAGCACCGGCTGGGGCACCCAGGCCGAGACATCGCCGCCCAGCCGGGCCACTTGGTTGACCACGCTGGAGCTGAGAAAGGCGTACTCGGCGTCGGTAATAATGAAGACGGCCTCCAGGTCCGGCGCCAGGCGCCGGTTGGCCAGAGCCATCTGGAACTCCGCTTCAAAGTCGGACACCGCGCGCAGGCCCTTCACCAGGGTGACGGCGCCGCGCTGGCGGGCATGCTCCACCACCAGGCCCCGGAAGCAATCCACCTCCACGTTGTCCAGGTCGGCGCAGGCCTCGCGCAGCATTTCCACGCGCTCTTGCACGCTGAACAGGGGCTCTTTCTCGGTTTGCTCAGCCACCGACACTATCACGCGGCCGAAGAGCTTGGTGGCCCTTTCGATGACGTGCAAGTGCCCCAGAGTGACAGGGTCGAAGCTGCCCGGGCACATGGCGACATGTTCCTGAATCACCCTCGGACCTCCTGGCGGCTACCCGCCGCAAGTGAAGAAGGACAGAACGGATTCGCCGAACGTTTTGGTCCGCATCGGGCCGAAGGCCTCCACCGCCGCTTGGCCACGGCTATGCTGCACCACCACCACGGCCTGCTTGGACAGTCCCAGACGCTGCTCCAGCAGCAGCCCCAACACCTCGGCCAGCCCGTGGAAGCCATAAGGCGGGTCCAGGAAGGCGATGGCATGCTGCCGCTGGCTGCCCATCTCCCGCAGGGCCCGCGCCGCGTCGCGCCGCAGCAGGTCGCCTCGGTCGGCGAGGCCGGTACGCTCCAGGTTCTCGCTCAGAATGCGCACGCAGGCGGCGTCCTTCTCGACGAAGGTGCAGTGCGCCGCCCCACGACTCAAGGCTTCGATGCCCACGGCCCCGCTGCCGGCGAAAAGGTCCAGGAACTGCGCTTGGTGCACCTGCTGGCCGAGCACGTTGAACAGCGTCTCGCGCATGGCGTCGGTCGTGGGCCGAATGCCCTGCGGCGCGTGCAGGCGAATGCTCCTGGCCGTCCCGGCAACCACGCGCATGGGCGCTCAACTGACCTCCACCCTCGTGGGCAGCTCACCCAGCCGCGACTCCAGGTCCTGCCGCAGCAGGGCGTGCTCGGGCTGGGACAGGTTCGGGTCGCGTTCGATCAGCTCGAAGGCCTCCTGGCGAGCCCGCACCAGGGCGGGGGTGTCGGCCATGATGTCGGCCATCTTCAGGTCGGGCAGGCCGTGCTGGCGGGTGCCATAGAACTCCCCCGGCCCGCGCAGGCGCAGGTCCGCCTCGGCGATCTTGAACCCGTCGGTGGTCTGCGCCAGCACTTCGAGCCGTTCCCAGGCCTCGCTGGACTTCCGGCCCGCCAGCAGCAGGCAGTGAGACAGGTGCTGCCCCCGGCCCACGCGGCCCCGGAGCTGATGAAGCTGTGCCAGGCCGAAGCGCTCGGCGTTCTCCACCACCATGACGGAGGCGTTGGGCATGTCCACGCCGACTTCCACGACCGTGGTGGAGCAGAGGACATCCAGGTCGCCTCGCCGGAAGGCGGCCATGACGTCGTCCTTTTCGTCCACCGCCATGCGCCCGTGGATGAGGCCGACGCGCAGGTCCGGGAAGACCTCCTTCTGGAGACGCCGGGCCAGCTCGGTGGCCGCCCGCACGTCCTCGAGCTGGTCGCTCTCCTCCACCAGCGGGCAGACGATGAAGGCCTGCTTGCCCTCGTGTACCTCCTGACGGACGAAGTCGTAGGCCTTGCGCCGCTGGCGCATGGTCAAGACCTCGGTGACCACCTGCTGGCGCCCGGGCGGCATTTCGTCCAGAACCGAGATGTCAAAGTCCCCGTAGACGGTGAGAGCCAAGGTGCGTGGGATGGGGGTGGCAGTCATCACCAGCACATTGGGATGATAGCCCTTGGCTCGCAGGGAGGCGCGCTGCTCGACGCCGAAGCGGTGCTGCTCGTCTATCACCGCCAGGCCGAGGCGCGCGAAGCTCACGGCCTCCTGAATCAGGGCGTGGGTGCCCACCACCACGGGCACCTCGCCAGCGGCTATTCTTCGCTGCAACTGGCTCCGGCCCCTCCTCAGGCCTCCGATGAGCAGCGCCACCTCCACCCCCAGCGGCTCCAGGAGCCCGCCCAAGACGCGACGATGCTGCTCCGCCAGAATCTCTGTGGGGGCCATGAAGGCCCCTTGATAGCCGTTCTGCCCGGTCACGTATAGCGCCCAGGCGGCCACGGCCGTCTTGCCGGAGCCGACGTCGCCATGCAGCAGCCGGTTGCCGGGCCGGGAGCTGGCCAGATCCTCGCCGATCTCGGCGATGGCCCGGCGCTGAGCCTGGGTCAGCTCGAAGTCCAGGGCGGCCCCAAATCGCTCCAGGTACTCGGGCTTGACCTCGAGGGGCACCCCTGCTTCCTCGCCTTTGAGTTCGTAGCGGATTCTGGCGAGCTGCAACTGGAGGCGGAAGAGCTCCTCGAACGTCAGGCGCCGCCTGGCCGCTGCCAGGGCCTCTTCGTCCTGGGGGAAGTGGATGTTGCGGATGGCGTATTCGGCGCCGCAGAGGTTGTGGCGCGATACTACATCGGCCGGCAGCATCTCGGGCACCAGGTGAGCGAACCCCTGGATGGCTGCGTGGACCATGCGGCGCAACTGCGGCATGTAGAGGCCCTTGGTGAGCGGGTAGATGGGGACCAGACGGCCCACGTGCAGAGGGTCTCCCCGGCCCACTATCTCGCACTCGGGGGTCTGGAGGTGGGGGACGCCGCGGTAGTACTTCACCATGCCGCTGGCGAAGAGCGTGGTGCCGGGCTTGAACTGAGTGGCGCGGAAATCCTGGCCGAACCAGGTGAGGTAGACGGTGCCGACCTGGTCGCGCAGCGGGACCTTGACGAGGCGGGCGCTGCCGCGCCGGATGGCCTTCCCCTCGGCCTCCACCTCGCCAACCACGCTGGCTGTGCGGCCCTCGGGCAGCTCGTCAACGAGGGTGATCTCCCGCCGGTCTTCGTGCCGCACGGGGTAGTGCCGCAGCAGGTCGTCCACGGTGGCGATGCCCAGGTTGGCCAGCAGGTCGGCGCGAGCCGTGCTGATGCCGCGCACCACCGTCACCGGCGCCGAGAGCCCTCGGCTGGGCTGCGGTGGCTGGGGGCCGGGCCTGGCAGCTGGCTGGGCCGGCAGCCCGGCCGCCTCGGCGCTCATGGCCTCAATGATCTCGCGAGCGCGCGCGACGGCCTGGGCCCGCTGCTCTGGTGTTGCTGTGGGGTAGTCGGCAAAGCGCGTGCGCAGCTCCTGGACCAGTTCCTGGGCATGCTGCGAGCGAGCCGTCTGCGCGACGGCCGCAGCTACACGCTCGACCAACGGCCCCAGGCCGCCGTGCACCGCCACATCGCCGTAGCCCTTGCGCTCCTCAAGGTTCAGGGGGCCTGTGAGCACGTCCAGAGAGAGGTCGGGGGAGGAATCGCCTGCGGCCATATTGGCGGGAAGGTAGCACAATGGGCCGGAAGCAGTCAAGGCTGCGTGGGCCCGGTAAGGCGGTCGGCAGCTGGAGCTGCCTCCCACTTGCTTAGCTTCCCCAGGGACTTGGCCGTCGCAGTTGCCATCCTACATCGCAGATCGCATAGCGCACATCCCACATCGGGGTGGTGGAGTGGCTGGCTGCTGGGCTCACAGCTCGCCGGCTTCGCGCGCCAGCGCCTCCCAGAGCCCGTATTCGTCCTCCTCGCCCTGCACCTCTGCCTCTTCGGGAACTGCGGCAGGCACGGGCGTAGGCAGAGGCGCCTGGGCCGCGGCGGCAGCGACCGCGTATTGCTCCCGCGCCTTGGCAGCGACGGCCTGCGGGTCGGAGATGTCCACCGCCTCGCCCAAGGCGGGGACGTAGGCGGACAGGCCCAACTGGGTGGCAACGGACTGTGCGAAGGTCAGGGAAGATTGCTCTTCTCCGTGCACGAGGAAGAGCGCCGGTGGCTTCTGCCGAAACCCGCCCAGCCAGGCCAGCAAGCCCTGCTGGTCGGCGTGGGCCGAGAAGCCGTCCAAGGCCTCTATGTGGGCCTTGACCCGCCGCCTCTCGCCGAAGAGCTGGATGAACTCGGCCCCCTCCTTGAGCTTGCGGCCCAGAGTGCCCTCGGCCTGGTAGCCGACGAAGAGCACTACGTCCTGGCTATGGCCGATATGGTGGCGCAGGTGATGCCGGATGCGGCCGGCCGTGCACATGCCGTTGGCGGAGATGATGATGCAGGGCTTCTGGATGTCGTTGATGCGCTGGGACTCCTCGACGCTCCGGGTTAGCTTGATGCCCGGGAACTGGAAGGGATCGTCGCCGTGGGCCAGGCGCTCGTTCGTCTCGGCGTCGTAGCACTCACGATGCCTGCGGTAGACCTCGGTGGCCTGGACGGCCAAGGGGCTGTCAATGAAGGTGGGCGTGGGGCGCAGGCGCCCGCCTTCCACCAGGTCGTTGAGCGTGTAGATAAGCTCCTGGGCGCGCTCCACGGCGAAGGAGGGGATGATGACGTGGCCACCGGCATAGAGTGCCCGCTTCAGGATGCCAAGCAAGCGCTCCTTGCTGGCGGTTGGTTCTTCGTGCAGCCGGTCGCCGTAAGTAGACTCGAGGACGAGGAGGTCGGCGTCCTCAATGATGGTTGGGTCGCGCAGGATGGGGCGGTTGGCCTGGCCCAGGTCACCGGAGAAGACGAGCTTCGTGTTGCGGGCGCCGTTGTCCACCCACAGCTCGATGATGGCTGAGCCGAGGATGTGCCCGGCGTCGCGGAAACAGCAGCGGACGCCCTGGGCCAGGGTCACGGGCTGGTCATACCGGACGGGCCGGAAGGCCTCCATGATCGCCTCGGCGTCGGCGATGGTGTACAACGGTCGCGGCTTGGGCCCGGCACAGCCACGCTTGTGCCAGCGCTTCTCTTCGAACTTGGCGTCTTCTTCGTGGATGTGGGCGCTGTCGGCCAGCATGATCCGGCACAGGTCAGTAGTGGGCTCGGTGGCCCAGATCTCCCCGTGGAAGCCGTCGCGCTTGAGCCTCGGGATGAGCCCGCTGTGGTCAATGTGCGCGTGCGTCAGCAGCAGCCAGCGCACCTGGCTCATGTCGCAGGGCGGGTCAGCCCAGTTGCGCTCCCGCAGCTTGCGGTTGCCCTGGTACATGCCCCGGTCCACCATGAGCAGGCCCTGCGGCGTTTCCAGCACGAAGCACGACCCCGTAACCGTCCGCGTAGCGCCCTCGAAGGTCAGGATCACCTGATGACTGCCTCCTGCCGAATGGCTGGCGCCTATTTACGCCCCGGAGGGCATAATCCCTGCTGCCCCGGCCACCGTTCGGCGGGCGCAGCCCACGGAGGCGCCGGGAGTCGGTGAGGGCGCTGCCGACCCATGCAAGGGATTCGCCGTCTCGCCGCGAACCTGTTGACCTGCGAGGCAGAGGCCATGCCCCAGGTCACCATAGCCTGCGGCACTAAGGGCAGCGGCAAGACGGAGCTGATCCTGCAACGGTGCCGGGAGCGCATTGAGCAGGACGGCGCGGACAGCGTGCTGCTGCTGGCGCCGAATGCACGCCGCGCGGCGGAGCTGCGGGAGGCGCTGCTGGAGAAGGGCCTGCCCGCGCTTTTCGACGACCGCATCACCACGTTTCCCCACCTGGCCGACCTCATCCTGACCGCCAACCACGAGCCGGCCGCCGAGATTGGGCCGGTCACCCAACGGCTGATCCTGCGGCAGGTGCTGCGCCAACTGGCGGAGGCGGGCCGGCTTGAGTACCTGGGCGAGGTCAGGGACTTCCCGGGCTTCGTGGGCGCGCTGGCCGACTTCATCGGGGAGCTGAAGCGCGCCGCGGTGGACACTGAGACGTTCGCCGCCGCGCTGAAGCGTGCCGGCCTCAAAGCCGACCGGCGCAGCCAGGAGCTGGCGGCCATCTACCGCGCCTACCAGCAGCAGCTTCACGAGCTGTCAGTGTTCGATGAGGCCGGGGGGTTCTGGTGGGCCCGCGAGGTCCTCCACCGCCCTGGCGAGCAACTGTCGGAGTCCTTGCAGCGTCTTCTCGGAGCCCTGCGGCTTCTGCTGGTGGACGGCTTCGATGACTTCACCACCACCGAGTTGGATGTGCTGGAGCTGCTGGCCCGGGCGGTCGAGGAGGCCGTCATCACGCTGCCCCTGGAAACGGAGGGGCATCGTCCCGACCTGTTCGCGGTGCCGCTGCGGACGCTGGGTCGGCTGCGGGAGCGCTTTCCTGAGGCGCAGGTGCGCCAGTTGCCTCCCGCTCCTGTCCAGGGGCCGCTGGGGCACCTGGGACAGGTGCTGTTCGCTCGACCAGTGCGGGCTGCCGCCGGGCCGGAGGGCGCCGTGCGCGTCATCGAGGTGGCCGGGCTGCACCAGGAGGCGGAGGAGATCGCGCGCGAGTGCAAGCGGCTGATCGTGGAGGAGGGCGTGCCGGCGGGCGACATAGCGGTGGCCTTCCGCCGCCTGCCGGAGTACAGCCGCGCCCTGCGGGGCGCCTTTCGGCGCCTGGGCGTGCCGCTGCACGTGGCTGCCGAGGAGCCCGCGGACCGGCGGCCGATCGTGCAGCCGGTGCTGGCGGCCTACGCGGTGGTCGCAGGGGACTACGGGCGTGCAAGCGTGCTGGCGCTCGCCAAGTCCAGCTATGTGGAGCTGGGCTCCGGCCCGGCTGGAGAGGTAAGCGGGGACGATCTCGACTTCATCGCGCGGCGCGCGGGAATCGTTGGCGGCCGAGAGGCATGGGAGCAGCGCCTGGAGGTCCATCAGCGGCGGCTGGAGCGGGAGTTGGAGCGAGTGCGGCGCGGCGAGACGACCGAGGAGGATCGCGGCGAGCGCGAGGTAAGGGCCGAGCAGTCGGTCTTGCCTGGCGCGCAGCAAGCGCTAGGGCGGCTGTTCCAGGCGCTGGAGTCTCTGCGCGCGCAGGGCACCCTCGCTGGGCACGTCCAGGGGACCAAGCAGCTCATCGGTGACCTTGGCATCGGCCGGCGGGTTGTGCCCGTCGAGGGCGAGAGGCCGAAGGTCAAGGAAGTGTGCGCGGAGGACGTGGCCGCGTTCGCGGCCTTCTTCGAGTGTCTGGACGAGCTGGCGGCGGCCAGTGGTGCCCTGGCCGACCAGAGCTTCACGCTGGCTGAGTACCAGGGCATCCTGCGCGACGCGCTGGGGGACGTCCGCTACCAGCCTGAGGGGGGGCGTGAGGGGCGGGTGCTGGCGCTGGACGCGCACCAGTGCCGCCAGCTTCGCTGCCCCTACGTGATCATCGGCGGGCTCACTGAGCGCGAGTTTCCCCTGCGGCGTCAGGAGAGCCCGTTCTACGATGACGAGGAGCGGAGGCGACTCCGGCAGGCCGGCGCGCCGCTGGAGACCAGCGGGGAGCGCCAGCAGCACGAGGCGCTGCTGTTCTGGTCGGTGGCCACCAGCGCGACCGAGCAGTTGATCCTCACCTACCCGACCACCGACGCCGAGGGCAAGGAGATCCTGACCAGCTACTACGTGGACGAGGTGCTGCGCTGCTTTGAGGGTCAGCCGGAGCGCAGGCAGGTGCCAGTCTCGCGCGTTGTGCCTGAGCTGGAGGAGGTGGCCTGCGTGGAGGAGCTGCTGGAGCGGGCGTTGCTGGACCTCTGGCAGAGCAAGCGCGTGGATCAGGCCGCCACGACAGCGGCTTACAACGCCTGCCTGGAGGGCCAGGACCTTCGCGACGTTGCCCGCAACGCCTTGATCGGCGCCCTGGTGGAGACGGAGCGCGACTCCCTGCGGCCGTTCGGTGAGTGTGACGGCATGATCGGCGACGAGGCCATCCAGCAGAGCCTGGGGGCACGCTACCCTCCCGGCTACCGATTCAGCGCGAGCCAGTTCGGGGAGTACGGCTCGTGCCCCATAGCCTACCTGTTCAAGCGCGTCTTCGGGCTGGAACCCCTGGAGGAGCCTGTGGAGACCGTGGAGGCCCTGGAGCGGGGGCGCATATACCACGAGATACTGGGGGAGCTGTTTCCCTCCCTCCAGGCGCAGCTTGGCAGCGCCGCGGTCAGCGCTGCTCGCCTGGACCAAGCCCGAGAGATCATGCAGCGCCTGGTGGCTGACTACTTCCAGAGCCGGCTGCGGGAGGGGATCGTGTACGACCGGGCCCTGTGGCAGATAGAGCAGGAGGAATGCGGCAAGAACCTGTTGCTGCTCCTCGAGTACGAGTTGCAGTTGACTGAGAAGGGACACCGGCCGCTGCTGTTCGAGGCAGGCTACGGCATGCGGCCGGAAGAGCCGCCGCTGGCGATCACAGGGGAGAACCAGCAGGTGCTTGTGCGGGGCCGGATTGACCGGGTGGATAGCGTCTCCAGCGAACAGGGCGAGGGATATGCCGTCCTAGACTACAAGCTGACTGGCGGACCTCCGGCCTCGGCTGTGATCGCCGGCCGCGACTTCCAGCTCCCCATCTACGCGATGGCCGCCAAGCTTCTGGGACCGCCCGGCGAGTGCGTTGAGTGGTTCTACTACCGTTCCTCCCGCCCACCGGGCAGGTGCGGCGCACCCCATCGCAAGGCGACCATAGAGGACTGCCTCGCCAGAACCCGTCAGTTCGTCGTCGAGTACGCGGGCCGGATCCGCCGAGGGGAGTTTCCCCCCTCGGCCCAGGACTGTTCCCCGTGGTGCGAGTACCGAGCGATCTGTCGCCATGACCGTTGGCGCACGGAGAAGAAGACTCGTGGGCGAGGACGACGCGCGGCTAGTTGACGCCGAGGTGCGCCGGGTGGCGGCCCAGGACCTGGAGCACAGCCTGCTGCTGTCGGCGGGCGCCGGCACCGGCAAGACGCGGGCGCTGGTTGACCACTACGTGAGCATCCTGGCGTCGGGCCAGGCGCAGGTGGCCCACATCGTCGCGGTCACGTTCACCGAGAAGGCTGCCAAGGAGATGAAGGAGCGCATCCGGGCGGCCTGCCGGGACCGCGCTGACCGTGCTGGCAGCGAAGAAGAGGGCCGGGCCTGGGAGCAGCACGAGCGGGAGCTGGAGAACGCGCGCATCGGCACCATCCACTCGCTGTGCGCTAGACTGCTGCGGGAGAATTCGCTGGCTGCTGGGCTGGATCCGCGCTTCGTCGTGCTGGAGGAGGCGGAGGCTAGCTTGCTGCTGCGCGAGTCGGTGCGGGGGTGGGTGCTCAGCGCGGTCCAGGAGGCCGAGGCACGAGTGCGGCAGTCAGTGGCTGCTTTCGGCCTGGAGCGGGCGTGCGGGATGGTGGTGGACAGGCTTGGTGAGCGGGAGGACTGGGAGGGCTGGCCGTTGGCGCGGGACGCTGACGAAGGGGCCTTGCTGGCGCAATGGCGCGAATCGGGCCAGCCTGGAATCGAGGAGCTGGTGACTTCGGCTGAGTGGCAACAGGCGGTGGCAGTGCTCCAGGCCAACGAGCCTCTGGACGCCACAGACAAGGTGGCACAGACGCGGGACCTTGCCCTGAGGAGGGCGGCAGCCGGAGCCGACCCAGCCCTGCCCTCCGAGGGACGCTTGCAGGCTCTGGCAGAGCTTGCCGGCCTCGAGCTCCGTGGGGGTTCAAAGGGTAAGTGGCTCAGCGAGCAGGCCTTGCAGGCGGTCAAGGACGCGCTCAAAGCGCTGAAGGCTGCCTGCAAGAACGCCGGTATTGGGCAGGCAGGAAACGCCGCGGCGCAAGAGGACTCGGCGCGGCTGACCGCAGCCTTCTGCGCGGCGCTTCCCGAGGCGGAGCGTGCTTACAGCGAGGCCAAGCGGGCGCGCTCGGCGCTGGACTTCGCCGACCTGCAACTGCTGGCCCGCAACCTGCTGCGCGATAACGAAGTCGTCCGCCGGCAGGTGCAGAGGCACACGCGCCACCTGCTGGTGGATGAGTTCCAGGACACGAACCGCTTGCAGAAGGAGGTCCTGGACTACCTGGCGGGGAGCGATCCAGAGAGCCGTGCGGCGCCTCAACATCCCACGTTCGCCGTGGGGGATGCCAAGCAGTCCATCTACCGCTTCCGGGGCGCGGATGTGTCGGTGTTCACCCAGACGCGCGCCGACTTCGCTGAGAGGCAAGGCTGTCGCCACCTTGCGCTGCGAACCAGCTTCCGCAGCCAGCCGGGCCTGGTGGCGTTCGCCAACGAGGTCTTCGGCCATGAGGCAGTCATCGGCCGCGAGCAGAACAAGCGCGAGTACGAGGCCTACTACGAGGACCTGGCCGCCTACCGGCGCGAGCGCCCGGGGCAGCTCGACGTGGAGATCGCTCTGGCCACCGAGGCGCCGGGCGCGGCTGCTGCGGCGGCGAGCGCGGACGAGGGGGACGAGGCGGAGGAGGTGGAGCAGGCCAAGGTGGCGCTGCTGCGCGAGGTAGAAGCGGACTGGATCGCGCGGCGCATCCTTGAGGCCTGCGGGCCAGAGGGCCTCCGGGTATTCGACAAGCAGACGAAGGAGCCTCGGCCGGCTGGGGCTCTGCCGGCTCGCAGAGCGCAGTTTGGCGACGTGGCCATCCTGTTCCGCAGCATGAGTGACGTCCGGCTCTACGAGCGGGCGCTGCGGCAGCACGGCGTGCCCTACTACGTGGTGGCCGGGCGAGGGCTGTATGCCAGGCAGGAGATCCGCGACGTGCTCAGCTTCCTGCGGGTTCTGGAGAACCGTCACGACGAGGTTGCTCTGGCAGGGGTGCTGCGCTCGCCGTTCTTCGGCGTGTCGGACAGGACTCTCTACTGGCTCACGCACCCCTCCCGGGCCGAGGCCCGCACGTCGGCTGAGCTGAACCGGCCTCTGTGGGACGGTCTGCGGTGCGCGGAAGAGGGCGCTCTGCCCGGCGAGGACGTGGCGCTCCAGCACATCGCGGAAGACGAGTGGCCCAAGCTACAGCGGGCCCGGCAGGTCATCGAATCCCTGCGGGCCGTCAAGGACCGGCTCTCGCTCTCGCAGCTCATCGAGCGCCTGGTGGCGGACACCGGCTTCCGGGCCGCCCTGCTGACCCAGTTTGGCGGGGAGCAGATGGCCGCCAACGTGCGCAAGCTCATCAACTTCGCGCGCCGCTACGAGGTCGGGGGGGTCTTCTCGCTCCGCGCCTTCATTGGCATGGTGGACGAGTTGGTAGCTGCCGAGGAGCGCGAGGGCGAGGCGCCCGTCGAGGGTGAAGAGGCCGATGTGGTCAAGCTCATGACTATCCACAAGGCCAAGGGTCTGGAATGGCCTATCGTGATAGTGCCAGACCTCGGCAGGCAGCGGCGGGTGCGCGAGAACCGGTGCGCCCTGTTCTCGCCTCGCTACGGCTTTGTCGTGCAGGGCGAGGACGAGACGGGCCAGCGGCAATGGCCGCCGGTGGGCCAGGCGGTGTTGCGGGAGGATCGGGACAAGGACACGGCCGAGAGCCGCCGCATCTTCTACGTGGGCTGCACCCGTGCCCGGGACCACCTCATCCTGACGGCGGCGGTCAAGCTTGCGAAGGCCGGCAACCTGCCGTCGGACACCTGGATCGGGTGGCTGGGCAAAGCGCTGGGGTTCGACGCCGAGCCCACGCCGCGCGCGCTGAAGGGCACGGGGGGGGAGTGGACTGGGGAGCTGGTCGCTGCCGCCACGCGCGCCGAGGAGCCGGAACGGACGCGCTGGCCCCTCTCGCTGTTCGAGCGGCACAGGGCACTGGTGGCCGCGTGCCAGCCGCTGCCGGTCGAGGGCGAGGTCAGGCTGCCTCTGGAGCGCGTTAGGGCTCTTGGGCCCGATGTGGCGAACCGGCGGCGGTTCACCGTCACTGAGTTGAGCGACTACCTGCGCTGCCCCAAGGCCTACGAGCTGCGATACCTGCGCGACCTGCGGGCCTACACCGAGAAGGATTTGACCCAGTGGGGGGCCTGGCGCGGAATCAGAAGAGGGATGCTGGCGCACCGGGCGCTGGAGTACCTGGGCCGCGATCAGCAGGCTGATCCGAGGGAAGTAGCGGAACGTGCCCTGAAAGCGTTCCCGCTGGGACATGGGCGCCCCGACGAGGTGCGGGATGAGATGGCCGAACTGCTGGCTCGTTATATGGCCTCGGAGACGTTCGCCCTGATTGCCGGGGCTCGTTCGCTGCGGACGGAGGCTCGGCTGCTGTTCAGCCTGGATGGCGCACTGATCGAGGGCATAGTGGACGCCGTGGCCGCCGACGAGCAGGGGCAGTTGCACCTGGTGGACTACAAGACGGGGCACTCCTCCGAGGGCCAGGCGCTGCATGGCTTCCAGTTGGCCCTCTATTGCGCCGGTCTGGAGGCCGCCACGGGGAGGCTGCCGGCTTCTGCCGTCGTGCATTACCTCGACGCGGACTCCGCCGAAACGCTGGACGTGCCCTCTGCCGCGGCGGAGGCGTGCTCGCGGGCGGTTGAGGCCCTCGGGGCTATTCAGGGGGGCGACTTCCCGCCATGCAAGGAAGGCTGCCAGCAGTGCGGCTGGCAGTGGGCCTGCCAGAGCGGCCCTGGGTAGGACGGACGTCCTCCCGCCCCACGGCTAGTCGCCACCTGGAGGTGGCTCCTACAAGCTGAACGGGTAGGAGCCAGCTCGTGCTGGCGAATGGGCTGCGGCCTGCTCGGCAGGCCGGAAGGCTGCTCTCGGCGAACATCCTCTGAGCTGGGAGTGATGCGCATGACCATCAGTGTCCTGACGCCCTCGCTACTGCTGCTGTGCTGTCTGGCGGCCGGTGCACCCCGCGCGGCCGAGAAGCTGGACCGGGGGCTGGTGGCGCTGCCCACGCAGGGGGGCGTGTACGTCGGCTGGCGGCCGCTGGCTGATGACCCGACGGGCATTGCGTTCAACGTGCAGCGCCGTGTGGCGACCAGGGGACGCTTTCAGCGGCTGAATGATGGGCCGGTCACTGGCTCCACCAACTATGTGGACACGACCGCCGAGGCGGGGCGGAGCTATGAGTACCGCATCGAGGCCGTGGTCAAGCGGCGCGAACCGAACCTGACGGGGACGGTCCGGGTCACTGCCGGTGAGCCACGCTCGTACGTCAGCATCCCCTTCCAGGGCAAGTACCGGGCTCAGATGGTGGGCATTGGCGACCTGGACGGCGATGGGGCTTACGAGTACGTCATCAAGCAGCCCGACTTCAACGTGGACCCCTACCAGTATCCCGGCTACTGGAAGAAGAGCGAGGATACCTACAAGCTGGAGGCCTACAAGCAGGACGGCACGCTGCTCTGGCGGCACGACATGGGCTGGTCCATCGAGGAGGGCATCTGGTACTCGCCTTACGTCGTCTACGACATTGACGGCGACGGGAAGGCGGAGGTCATCACCAAGGCGGGCGAGGGCGACCCGCGCGGCCCCGAAGGCCGCGTGGAGACGGGCCCGGAGTATCTGCTGGTGCTCGACGGCAAGACAGGCAAGGAGAAGGGCCGGACCGAATGGCTGAGCCGGGAGGGCTATGAGAACTACAACTACTACTGCCGCAACTTCCTGGCCATCGCCTACCTGGACGGCCAGAACCCCGCCATCATCATGCAGCGGGGGACCTATACTCTCATCAAGATCGCCGCGCTGGACGCCAAGCTGAACCGAATCTGGTACTGGGAGGCCAGCGGCGACGACAAGCGCTTCCGGGGGCAGGGCGCGCACACTCTTCAGCCGGCCGACATTGACGGCGACGGGCGCGACGAGCTGGTGATCGGCTCCGGGGCCATTGACCACGACGGCAAAGCGATCTGGTGCACCGGCCTGGGCCACCCTGACATCATGTACGTGGCCGACATTGACCCCGACCGGCCGGGCCTGGAGGTGTTCTACGGCATCGAGCCCGGGCGCAAGGAGAACGCCGTTTGCCTGGTGGATGCCAAGACTGGCGAGATCATCTGGGGATACGTCGGCCAGACCAAACACGTCCACGGCCAGGGCCTGTGCGCCGACATCATCGCCGACGTGCCGGGGATGGAATGCTACGCGGGCGAGAAAGACGGCAGCAACTACTGGCTCTACAGCGCCAAGGGCGAACTGCTATCCAAAGAGAAGCTGGGCAACCTGTCGCCCGCCGCCGCCTACTGGGACGCCGATCCGCATAAGGAGATCGTGCTGGGCGGGCGAATCCGCAAGTACAAGGGCGAGTCGTATGCGCGCATCGAGGGGGAGATCATCGCCATCGCCGACGTGCTGGGGGACTGGCGCGAGGAGGTAATCGCCAGCGTTGACGGGGAGCTGCGAATCTACACCAGCACCATTCCGGCGCAGACGCGGCGGGCGTGCCTGATGCGGAATCACCTCTATCGCCTGGGCGCAGCGAAGCAGTCCATGGGCTACTGGTGCCCGCCGCAGGAGGGGCCGCGATAGGGCTGGCGAGTGGGAGGCAGCTCGAGCTGCCGACGCCCCTTGCGAGGATGCTGGCTAGGGCAATCCTGCGTCTTCCGACGCAGCTAGATGGCCTGGAGGGGGGAGACTCGCATGGGTTACTGGCTTTCGGTGGAAGGCAACAGGATACGATGGCGGCGAGCCGGGCTGCTGGGGATTCTGGCGGGGGCCAGCGGCCCGCAGGACCGCGTGACCGCCGAGCTTAACTTCTACGACCAGAACGGCAACGCGGTAGCCGCGCCGCCGGAGGCAGCCAACGTCAACCCCATCTATCTGGACACTAATGGCTGGGAGCAGATGTTCACCCAGGACTTCCACGTCCCGGCCGCTGCCGTCATCATGGAGATTGACTTGCTGCTGATCATAAACGCGACCGCGCTGGGAGACATCGTCGTCTGGTTCGACGACGTGTTCTGACAGGAGCCCCTGCGCAAGCGACCCATGACCACGGCTGATGCCCTGATAGCTGCTCTGCGTGCCCACGGCGTGGAGCTGATGTTCGGCTATCCGGGCCACCACACCCTCCCCATCTACGAGGCCCTGCGCACACAGCCCGTAGGGCAGGAGCTTGCCTCCTGCCCGCGCAAGGTTCGCCATGTCCTCGTCCGGCACGAGCAGGCTGCGGGCTTCGCTGCCGACGGCGTCGCACGCAGCAGCGGGCGTGTGGGGGTCTTCGTGACCACTGCCGGTCCGGGCGCCACCAACACGCTGACGGCGGTGGCGACGGCCTACTCTGACTGCGTGCCCCTGCTTTGCCTGACGGCTCAGGTGCGGACAGACCGGCACCTGAAGCACGCGGGGGCCTACCACGATCTGGACCTGCTGGCCGCGTTCGCGCCTGCCGTGAAGTGGAATGCCGCGCCCGAGCGTCCCGAGGACGTGCCGGCTCTGGTCGCTGAGGCCCTCAGGATTGCCCAGACGCCGCCGCCCGGGCCGGTGCATCTGGACCTGCCCGAGGACATCCTCGCGGCTGAGACGGACGCGCCCCTCGTCGCGCCGCTCGAGGTTCCCCGCCCAGCGCCGCGGGCGCATCAGCTTGCGGCGGCTGCCGGCCTGCTGCTGTCCGGGCAGCGGCCCCTGCTGCTGGCTGGCGGAGGGGTGGTGTCGGCAGGCGCCTGCCGCGAGCTGGTGGGGCTGGCGGAGGCCTTGGGTGCGCCGGTGGCCACCACTTGCATGGGCAAGGGCGCCATTCCGGCCAGCCATCCGCTCGCTATTGGCGTGACCCAGAGCGGCCGCTGCGTCCCGGCGTTCGAGCAGGCGGACCTGCTGCTGGCGGTCGGCTGCCGCTTCGGCGAGGTCTCGACGCGGGGCTGGAGCCTGCCCATTCCGGCCAAGCTCATCCATGTGGACGCCGACCCGCGCGTGATCGGGGCCACGTTCAAGCCGACGCTGGGGCTGGTGGCTGATGCCAAGCTGGTGCTGACCGAGCTGCTGAGGGAGGTGCGCCGCGCGCGGCTGAAGTCATCCCCTTGGTTCACGCCGCCGGCGGCTCCAGCTCAGCGGCCCGAGGGGGCCGAGGCTGCCTACCAGGCCATCAACGACTGTCTGCGCGAGGCGCTGGACCCGACGGCTATAGTCTGCCTGGACGTGTGCATGCCAGCCTATCGCATGGTCTCGCGCTTCGACGTGGAGCAGCCGCGCTCGCTGCTCTATCCCGCCTCTTACATTGCAATGGGCTATGGCCTGCCGGCGGCCATCGGCGCCAAGCTGGCGCATCCGGACCGGCAGGTGGCTGTGGTGTGCGGCGACGGGGGATTCCTGATGACTGCGCAGGAGCTGGCCACGGCGGTGCGCGAGAAGCTGCCCCTGCCCATCGTGCTGTACAACGACGAGTGTCTCACCAGCGTCGCCGGCAGCCACCGTCGTCGCTACGACGGCCACACTTTCGGCACCGACCTGACCAACCCGGACTTCGTGGCGCTGGCTCAGGCCTTCGGCGCAGATGGGGAACGCCTGGAGGATGTTGCGGACGTGCCCTCGGCCTTGCAGCGGGCCCTGGCCAGCGCCGTGCCTTACCTCGTCGAGTTCCGGCAGCCCCGCTAGGCAATGGCCAGCCATCCGAGCGATCAGCGTGGGAGGGTTTGCCGGCGGCCCGCCGAAGGAAACCATGGGGCGCGAGTCCTCGTCTTAGGTTGTGGATCGCAGATCGCACAGCACATCGCGTATGAAAGCTGCCACTGGACAGATCGCGGACGTTGGACAGCCTGGATTCCTGCTCCAGGTGGATGGCGTTGGGCGGGGCCTGAGGTTGGCGCGAGCGGCCGAATGGGCCCTGGCGGCGCTGACGGCGCTGTTCGGTGCCCTCGCCGTTGGCTTGCTGGGTGCTCTCTCGCACCCCTTGGGCCTTGCCGCCTACGGCGCATGGCTCACCGCTCTCATAGGCCTACCGCTAGGCCTGCTGGCCCTCGCGGCCTGGACTGCGCTCCAGCGCCTGCCGCCCTACCAGGTCGCCCTGGGGCTGGAGCGGCGGTTCCCGGACCTCGATGATCGCCTGGCCAGCGCTGTCCAGCTTCTGGCCCGTCCCGATCCCGCCCCGTTCTCGCCCGCCCTGGTGCGGGCAGCCATTCGGCAGGGCGATCTCGCCGCCGCTGAGCGGGACCTGACCGCCGCCGTGGACTGGTCGCGGGCCTACCAGAGGCTGAAGGCGGCTCTGGCGGCCTTCGTGCTGCTCCTCACACTGCTTGCGGTTGCGCCTCACTCGGTGGGCAGCCTCCTGGCCTCGCCCAGGCCGGCGGGAGGGTTAGCGGCCGGCACCATACCCGCGCTGGCGCTGCCTGAGGGACTGGCTGCTCGCCCCGGCCCGCCGCTGGGCGACCTGCGGGTTGAGTTGGCGCCGCCGGCGTATAGCGGCTTGCCTCCAACGGTACACACCGACGGCCTGGAGCGGCTGTCGGCGCTGGTGGGGACGCAAGTGCGCGTACAGGCGACTGTGTACACCGAGGTCGGGCCGGTTCTGCGACTGAGGGATGCCACAGGCCGCGAGCAGCGCCAGCCGATGACCGTGGCGCGGGAGGGTCAGGCGGCTGGGAACTTCGTGCTTCGGAAAGACATTGCCTGGCGGATTTTGCTCGAACAGGCGCCGCCGGCAGCTTTCGCAACGCCCGAGTACGGCATCGGCGCGATAGCCGACGCGCTGCCGACGGTCAACATAGAGCAGCCCGGCCGCGACCTATCCATGCAGCAGGTCTCGCCAGTGGAGCTGAGCGTCTCGGCCACGGACGACTTCGGCGTCGCCGGCTCGGCGTTGATGTATCGCCTGAGGGATGACAGGTCATGGCGAAGCGTGCCGCTGGAGATCACCCCCGGCAAGACCGCCACTGCCCGCTACACGTGGGACCTGGCGCCGCTTCAGCTTCAGCCGGGGGACGTGGTGCTTTACCGGGCCGCTGCCACGGACAACGACGCGGTCAGCGGGCCGAGGACAGGCTATTCGCGCACCTATAGCATCCGCATCCCCAAGCCCACGGCGGCCCAGACGGCTGAGCGCGTGGAGCAGGCCGAGGAGCAGCAGGCCAAGACCCTGGAGGAATTGCGCCAGCAGGCCCAGCGGCTGGGCGAGCAGATCAGCGAGCTGCGGCAGCAGGTGGAGCAGCAGGGGAACGCGGCCCTCAGCAGCCAGCAGGCCGCGCGGCTACAGGAGGCTGCCAGGCAGGCGCAGGACCTGGCGGCGCAGTTGGACAAGGCCATCGCCAACACCATGCAGGAGATGGCGCGCAGCGAGCTGGTCACGCCGGAGATGATGCAGAAGGTCGGCAGGATGCAGCAGTTGCTCCAGGAGACGCTGAGCGAGGACCTGCGCAAGGCGCTGGAGCAGGTGCAGAAGGCGCTGGGCCAGATGAGCCCCGAGCAGTTGCGCCAGGCGCTCCAGGAGGCCCAGCTCAGCCAACAGGAGTTCATGCAGCGGCTGGACCAGACCATTGCCCTGCTGGAGCAGGTGCGGCTGGAGCAGAAGCTGCTGCGGGCGGCGGAGCTGGCCAAGAAGCTGGTCGAGGAGCAGAAGCAGCTTCGGGACGCCGCCACCGAGAAGGCCGAGAAGGAACAGCTCAGCGAGGCCGACCGGCAGGACATGCAGCAGGAGGCGCGCCGGCAGGAGCAGGCGGCCGAGGAAGCGGAGAAGCTGTCGCAGCAGGTCAGGGAACTGGCGCGGGAGCTTCAGGAGCCGCACCCGCAGGCGGCCGAGCCGCTGAAGGAGGTGCAGAAGGACCTCCAGGGCGAGCGGCCGCAGCGGCAGATGCAGCAGGCGGCTCAGGAACTGAGCAAGGGCGACCCGCAGCGCGCCCAGGCGCAGCAGGCTTGGGCGCTCAACACCTTGAGGCTGGAGGCCAGCGCGCTGAACCAGGCGCAGGCGCAGATGCTGGGGCAGTTCCGGCGGGAGCTGGCCGGGGCGCTCCAGCGGATGATGCGCGACGCGCTGTACCTGTCGCAGGAGCAGGAGCGGCTGAGGCAGGAGACGCTGCCCTTGGCCCAACGCCCGCAGCCGCAGGCGATGGCGCAGAAGCGATTGCTGGAAGGCCTCGCGAGAGACCAGCAGGCGCTGTCGCGCGGCGTGCAGGGCCTGTCGCGGGAGATGCAGGAGCTGTCGAAGAAGACGCCGCTGATGCAGCCGGGCATGAGCCAGGAGGCGCAGGGCGTCGGCGAGATGATGGCGCAGGCTGGGCGGGACATCCAGGGCGGCTCGATACCTCAGGGCGCGGCGCGGCAGCAGGCGGCGCTCGGGCAGCTCAACGCCCTGGCAGAGCGGCTCATGGAGATGACCCAGGGCGCGGCCAACGCCAGCCAGTCAATGGCCCTGGAGCAGTACCTCAAGCAGCTAGAGTCCCTGGCCCAACGTCAGCAGCGGCTCAACGAGCAGACGCAGCAGCAGCTCGGGCAGGGGATGCCCATGCCGAAGCCGGGCCTGCGCGCCGAAGGGCGCTACGGCCCGCAGGCGGGAGGCCAGCAGCTCGGGCAACTGGCGGCGGAACAGGAGCTGATCCGGCGGGCGCTGGAGAAGCTGCTTCAGCAGGCCGAGGGCGGGGAAGGCCGCCTGGGCGAGCAGCTCGGCAACGTGCCGTCGCAGATGGAAGACGTCGAGAAGGACCTGGAGCAGTACAAGGCCGACAGGGAGACGCTCAAGACGCAGGCGGACATCCTGCACAAGATGCTGGACGCGCAGCGGTCGCTGCACACGAAGTCAGAGCGCCCCGAGCGCAAGGCCGTGCAAGCGAAGCCCTACCAGCCCCCTCCCAGCCCGCCAGCCCTGAAGAAAGCCGAGCCGCCAAAGGCCAAACCCCCAACCATCAATCCCCAGGAGCCGCTGCCGCTGGGCTTCGAGGATTTGGTGAGGAGGTATATGGAGGCGGTGGGGAGGTAGGCGCGCAAAGCCGTCTCTGGAGGGCAACGTCGCCCGACGTTGCACTCCAGAGACGGCGTGAACGGCAGGTCGGGGCGGGACGCCCCTCGTACAGACGGCAGATCGGGGCGAGACGCCCCTCGTACACACGACAGGTCGGGGCGGGACGCCCCTCGTACAGACGCCAGGTCGGGGCGAGACGCCCCTCGTACAGACGGCAGATCGGGGCGAGACGCCCCTCGTACACACGACAGGTCGGGGCGAGACGCCCCTCGTACACACGACAGGTCGGGGCGAGACGCCCCTCGTACAAACGGCAGGGCAATGGCGCGTCGGGGCGAGACGCCCCTCGTACAGACGACAGGTCGGGGCGGGACGCCCCGCGTACAAACGGCAGGGCAATCCCGTGCCGGGGCGAAACGCCCCTTGTACAAAGGCAGAAGACAGAGGGAGGAGCGGCAGAGGCAAGTCAGGCTGGATGGACCCGACGTGCACGTGATGTGGCTGTGTGTGGGCCAGCGGGGTTTGGCGCGAGGTGTTGACGCATGTTTAGTGTCCCTGGGTGGGCACAAGGGCGTCATCCGTTTGTACGAGGGGCGTCTCGCCCCGACTTGAGGGGGGAGGTAGTGGTTGTGGCAGACGCGGCGCGTCGGCCGCACAGGGAGGCACTGCGGAAGGGCCGCAGGAGTGTGGCGCGGACCTGCTACTTCGTCACCTCCCGCGCCGCTCGACGCGGCACGGATGTGCTCATCCGCGGCGAGGCTCCCTGGATCATCATTGAGGCGCTGCGCTGGCTGCATGATGCGGGTCGGATCCGGCTCATGGGGTACTGCGTCATGCCGGACCACCTGCATTTCCTGATGGTGTTGCTTGAAGGGTCCGGCCTCACGGGGGTCATGCACTCGTTTGGGTCGTTCACGGGCCACAGGATTGTGGAGGCCACCACCGCACGCCCGCCTGTATGGGATGAGGGGTATCACGACCACGCGATCCGCAATGAGCGCGAGTTCAGGACGCGCCTGGCGTACATGCACGACAATCCGGTCCGCGCAGGCCTGGTGGGCCAAGCGGAGGAGTGGCCGTATTCGACGGCGCACGAGGATCTGGCGCATGACATAGACTGGGCCTGGTGGGAGGGCGTGGAGAGGGGCATCCGGATCTAGTCGGGGCGCGACCCTTCGGCCTGCTCAGGGCGGACCCTTCGGGAGGCTCAGGGCAAGCGGGACGCCCCTCGTACAAACGGCAAGTCGGGGCGGGACGCCCCTCGTACAGACGACAGGTCGGGGCGGGACGCCCCTCGTACAGACGACAGGTCGGGGCGAGACGCCCCTCGTACAAACGGCAAGTCGGGGCGGGACGCCCCTCGTACAGACGACAGGTCGGGGCGGGACGCCCCTCGTACAGACGACAGGTCGGGGCGAGACGCCCCTCGTACAGACGACAGGTCGGGGCGAGACGCCCCTCGTACAAACGGCAAGTCGGGGCGGGACGCCCCTCGTACAAACGGCGGGTCGGGGGCCTTCGGCCCTTCGGCAGGGCTCAGGGCAGACAAGCTCAGGGCAAGCCCTTCGGCAGGGCTCAGGGTAAACAAGTCGCCGACGCTAGATAGCTATGGCGGCGGAGCGCTGCCGAAACACCGGAGCGGGACATGGCGGGGGCGGACGCGGGTAAACCGCGTCCCTACAAGGCC
>Ga0315282_10002905_pt1 | contig 31037 bp, 32 predicted proteins | sample YL17G07_20_MG_FD_203693 | JGI IMG/M metagenome (GOLD analysis project Ga0315282, IMG submission 203693) | Sediment microbial communities from Yellowstone Lake, YNP, Wyoming, USA - YL17G07_20 | ecosystem: Environmental > Aquatic > Freshwater > Lake > Sediment | place: USA: Wyoming | collected... | reverse complement strand
AGGTACGTGACAACAAGGCAGTTTGGAGTATTGCACATTTTTATATACTGGACATGTATGTACCATAGGTGTCCAGTGGGACACCACACCCTGAATGACTAGAACAGAAGAATGAAGTGATATGGGAACGCCTGCTAAGAGGGGGAGAGGTAGGAAGTCACTACACGAACCCACCCTAGCAACAATACTCATGGTCGAGCGTGCTATCCACGAAGCTGAGAACTACCCTACCAAAGCGGCGTTATGGAGAGAACTAGATCGAAAGGTCCAGTATCAGACGTTCTCTCGGGTCATTGATTATCTGCTGAGCAGCAACAAGATAACCCTCAACGGCCACCAGATCGTGTGGGTCTTCCCAGACAATCCAAAACTGAAGAAATTTCTGAATAGCAACGTGAAGGTGCCGCGCAAGAGGTAGTTCAGTAGCCGAAGCGTTTCTCGTATTCTGGGTGAGATAGTACCTCTATAATGTCCACCCGGATGCCTCGATGGATGGCACATGAGGAAAGCATGTAAGTCATACGCCATCCTTCCACGAGGTCGTGTAGGTATAGGTTGTGTTTGTGCCCGAACTTCTGAACGTAGGATTGGGGGATCTGGCGCTTCGGAACTTTGGCACCTAGTAGATAGTTGTCCCAGAGTAGCTGAAGTGCATCCTCGACGTTCTCTTTCAAGCGCCTGTTCTCGCAATGCTGGAGGAAGCCACGGACATCTTCTGACATGTACACGTCACATGCTTTCCTAGGTCGAAGTATTTGCGGCAAGTCAGACCATAAGTATCCAATGGCACTGTGTTCGGTAACATCAAACGCCTAGAAAGAGCTCTGGTTTGGATCATAGGACTTGTCAAATTGGCGAAGAACATGTTGTTGACACACGGTCGCCGGTGACTCTAGCGCTGTCTTAGCTTGGTCTTGCCAGCTTGGCCTAGCTATCCTTTCACTTGGGACTCTGAGCGAGGCCCTGTGGATCCTCCGTTTCGATTATACTCCCGGCAAAGCTTCGCCCTGGCATGACAGCGAACCGCAAGCCAAGCAAGCGGTGCACACTCTGCCAGAAGCGGGTTCCACGCCACGGCCCAACGATTTGTCCAGACTGCGCAAGACGCCTAGGTGAAGCACTCAGCTACTACTAGGCGTCGACTACCTGCGTCTTGCCGGCGTGGTTGTTGCTGCCGGTCGTCCTCTCGGTCTAGCTGTCAAGACAAGCCTTTCTACTGACAACTATGCTGTTCAGTAGGGACACCCCTAGAAAGGCCGCAAAGAGATACGGTTTAACTTTCGGAAACCTCTTGGCTCATAGGTCAAGAAAGATACGCTTCTGACGCTAGCAGGGAGGAGCTTAACCTTCATAGTTGCGAAAACCACGGGGACTTCAGGATACAAGCGGATAGTTCTGTTGATAACCACCATAGGTTCATTCATGGCACCGCTCGACGGCAGCATAGTGACGATAGCGATTCCTTCAATTGCGTCTTCGATGATGATAGGGCTCGAAACAGTCGTCTGGATATCTCTAGCCTACCTCCTCGTCTTGACGGTGCTTCTCATCAATGCAGGAAGGCTCGCTGACCTTAGAGGTAGGAAACGCATCTACATCCTCGGCTTCATCATCTTCACGGCAGGATCAGTTCTATGCGGGGCATCCGCAACAGGACCCCAGCTCGTCATCTTCCGAGCACTGCAAGGCATCGGCGCAGCATTCATCGCCGCCAACAGTCCAGCAATCGTGACCGAATCTTTCCAAAGCTGGGAGCGAGGCAAAGCTTTGGGAATCAATGCAATGGCTGTCTATGCGGGACTCACGACCGGGCCAGTCATCGGCGGTGTCCTCGTCCAAAACTTCGGTTGGAGATCGATCTTCTACGTCAACGTTCCGATCGGAATCCTAGTCGTTAGTCTAGCCTCAATCAAGCTCAAGGAGAAAAAAATCTCCTCAATCGGCGAGGGATTCGATTTCGCTGGAGCCGTGACACTCTCAGCGGCGTTGGCTTCATTTCTGGTAGCTTTGACGCTCGGAAGCAGCTTTGGGTGGAACTCCATCTCGACTGTGTCGCTTCTGGCGCTCTCCGGGAGCGCGTTTCTTCTGTTCATCTACGCAGAGAGCAGAATGACTCGACATCCAACCTTCGACCTTTCACTCTTCACAAAGAACCGTTTGTTTGCTGCTGCCAATACTGCAGCACTTCTCAATTACATCGCCGTCAGCGGAGTAACCTTCATGATTTCGATTTACCTGCAAGATATCCAAGGACTTCAACCTGAAAACGCAGGCCTGTTCCTGATCGCGATGTCTGTCGCGATGGCACTTCTCTCCCCGCTTAGTGGTTGGCTAGCAGACAGGTTCGGCTCAAGATCCCTGAGTACAATGGGCATGATCATCGTGACAGTGGGACTGCTCCTTCTGTCACAACTGAATGCCGCATCCCCCGTCAGTGACATTGTCTCAAGGTTGACTCTGCTTGGGATTGGATTCGGCTTGTTCTCTTCGCCGAATACGCGCGCCGTCATGAACTCAGTAGATAGAAGCAAGCTCGGCGTGGCCTCGGGTACCCTCAGCACGATGCGATCCACAGGGCAGTCAATTGGGCTCGCCATGGTAGGCGCTGTCATTGCAGCTTCATTACCTCCGCAGGTAATGCTTCAACTCTTTACGGGCTTGACAACACAGAGCGCCGCCGCAGGAAACGACTTCATCGTCGGGATGAGCAAAATGTTCCTAATTGCGTCAGCGATGAGCGCGGTTGGTACTGTGGCATCCCTGGTAAGAGGACGTGAACTATCTGAGGCACCACAAGAAGCACAAGATCATCCAAGTCCCGCGGAGAGAGAAGCCGCTTGAGTCCTCTTCCTAACGAGCACGCCAACACCAGTTTTTCAGGGTGGTGCGCGCTAGAGATGACTCCACCTATCGAATAAATGAGAATCATTTATCAGGTATGGAGAGAGACTGATTTGATAGGCGAAGACTCATGGCCAGAGTTGGATACTTTGAAGGAACCGATCCGCTCCTCCTAGCGAAACTTGCGTCTGAAGGAATCGAGACATTACCGATCGCCAACACGTGGGACGGCCACGGAAAGTACGTGAACCACCTCAACAAGGGCGAAGTGAACGTGGTAGTTGGCTACCTGCACAAGGTCATACCAGTAGGACCGGAGCGGGCGAAAGCAACCGACCTACTGTTTGCATGCAAGAACTTCGATATACCTGTCGTGCTCATCGTGCCGACATCGCATCACGACAAAGCCAAAAAGATGCTGGGCGATGTCGGATCAAACGTCCACATCACTGCTCCGGAGGACCTCGAAGCCCAGATCAGAAAGTACCTGTAGGCTACTGGGTAAGACCCCCGGTGAGCGAAGGCTCCAGAAATTCAATCAGAATAGTGGTTCGTCTCAAGATTAAACGAATTGAACGATTGCCAGTGTGTGGGTCGAGTACCCACACTCGCTGACTCGTATGTTGTGCGCTAGTTTCGCTACTGCTTAGCTCCACACTTCGGACAGTAACCGGGGCTTCCGGACAGCTCGGCTCCGCAGTTCGCACAGAACATCTTGGCCTGTGGGGGTGGAGCGATTGATGGTGTCTGTGAGGACTTGATCACTATTGTCTTCGCGAGGCGGTCTCCGAGTCTCTGTTTCTTATCTGATCTTGATATGAGGATTATGCCAATTATGTAGAGGAATGGTAGTGCGTCGACCACTCGAAGAATGTTTCTCACGACAGCCGGACCGAAACCGCATGGTGAACCATCTTCCCGCACAACTTTGATCTTTGCGGCCATCTTGCCGACCGTCGCCCCCAGCGCGCCCTCGAGTACAATATAGTACAAGAAGAACACCAGCAGATAGGTGCCCATGAACGAACCTGCTGCAGCCCCAAATACTTCAAAGGTGAATCCACCGAACATCGCCGCACCGAGCACGAAGTAAAGGATGATTAGGACTATTCCGTCAACTATCTGCGCTACGAGTCTAGGCCCGATCCCCTGATAATTCAGACTTGCCATACTCAAACTCAATCCTGCCTATGCAGACGAGACTTGATTTCTATCTATATTAGCTCTTCCACACCGTGAACGTGCCAAGCGAAATCCGCTTGCTTTCGAGCAGCGTCTAGACTATCGCAACATAACGATCCTATGCCATCACCATGTTCGAACATTCCTAACTGCAAAGGACTTTGCGCGGGTTACTGCTTCGAGCCACACTTGTTGCAGAAGGTAGCATGCTCGGGCAGTCGAGCACCACAGTTGATGCAAAACTTTCTGGCGGTCGGTGCCGGAGCAGGCGAAACGGCTGGAGCTGGTGGAGCAACTGGAGCTGTTGGTGGGACATGAGTTGGACTCGGCGCAGAACCTCAGCGTCGCGGAACTAGCTAGCATGAGTCTCTCATATCTTGTACTAGGCGATTTGGACAAGGCTTTGAGTAAAGCCACAGAAGCGATTCAACGACATCCAACAAAGTACGATGGGTATCGACTTATGGGTACACTGCTCAAATTTCAAGGAAAGCCACAGGATGCGATTAAGCAATTCACAACTGCAGCAGGTTATGCAAGCGGGCCTGAGCTTGTGAGTGTATTGACGAGTAGGTCAGATGCTTACGCGATTCTCGGAGATTGGAAAGCAGCTCTTTCTGACACGGAAAGAGGACTGCAGCTAGTTGGCAACGACACCAAGACTGCTGCACGCATCAATCCGTCGCTCTTGCTCAATCACTGCTACGCTTTGACGCATCTTGGCAAGACAGAATCAGCGCTTGAGATGGTTCGAGAGGTACTACCGTTGCTTGAGGATGCCTATTTCCGGGCCGTTGCGTTTGCCATTCTCGGCGACAAAGAACAGATGCTGAAAAGCCTGAAATCAAGCATCAAAGAGGATAGAATTAACGTCTTGGAAGCCAGATATGACCCTAACCTCGCAGCCTATCACGAGGATGCTGATTTTCAAGAACTCTTGCGCGCTGGAAGTCACGCTCCGAAAAAAGACTAATGTCTTTCCAAAGACGGTGATTAAGGGTGGATAACGATAACAGAAGCCCCTCCCGAAACAGCCGTTTCGGCAAAATACCGAATGAAGAAGAAAAGCCACGCTACCAAGTACGCGGTCCGGGATTATCCAGTCCGCCCTAGAATTGAGGCGCCACAGCCGCCGAGCCGACGCATTTGGCGCCTCAACCCTTAACCAGTCGAACAGCAACCAACCACCAGATCAAAGATGTCTCCCCATGTTTCCCTAAGGAACAAGTCGGTCATGATCTATCTACCAGTCAACATCGTATACGAATCGAGACGATGTGGTCTCAACATTAGCAAAATTAGCCGGAACGCCCTGACCGACGCCATAACAAAACTCAACGGGTCTTGTCGTTCACAGAAGGATTCTGTTGGGAGTAGTGTGGCGGGCCCGCAGGGATTCGAACCCTGGACCCCAGGCTTTCCTCACTAGTTGTTCCGAAGGCCTACACCGAAGCGTGCGACTGTGTCCTAATCCTGGTTGTCCCCATCAGATCGTCAATTCCAGACGACGATGGCCTAGACTACGGGCCCGCCTAAGCTATGCCCCCTGTCCGCTATAAGAAACTCGATGCGCTTCCGTCTCCGATCTACGCTTTCATTCTACGCTTTCACCAGCTGTGGACATGCAACACTCCACGACCGACGCGCCTGTTTTGTTGCTCCTATGAAGCCCCGGTAAGCATTGCTGCATAAATGCTACAGCGATTTCTGAATGCCTAGCGGCTGAGTTCCTGGCCTAGTAGTTTTGCACAGTTTGGACAGATCCGTAGCTTGTAATCAGAACGTAGTCGCTTGCCACACAAGTAACATTGCTTTGGTGACGACATTAGGCTCGCCTTTGCTCCCGTTCTTCGCGCAGTTGGCTTGCTAGCAGTTTTTTGGTATCGCTCGTGGAGGTCTGGGTTATCGAGCATATTGGTTGTGGAGGACGGCACGCTAGCATAGTCGGAGACTCGAGTGAATTAGATAGGACTATCCAATGCTGAGCCGTTGCTCGTCCTTGCTTGATTCACGACACCATTGCAGATCTCAACGCCTCAGCACTCGTGTACTTCGGTCTCCATCCAGTTGCTTTCTTTCGGTCGAAATCCGACGAATCTACCCGCACCATTCGCTGAGATCGACTTGCGTTCTGTCTTGGGTGCTGGCTATCCGCTCCCAGCATTCTTCAAGCTCCGCTTCAGAAGCAAGATTCAGACACGAAGCACAGAAGTAACCTGCTGCACGGCCGAGCGTACTCCCTTCGGTCAGATGCCCTCGAGGCCAGAAATACGCTCCGCACTTCCCGCATCTTCTTTGAGTCATGATTATCTTGGTTGATAGGCGTAGTGCGTGCTCCTGTGCGACTCTGGTTGCTTCTCGAAGCGAGATCCCTAGTCCGTAACAATCTTTGACGTCTTCGTAGGGGCTTCCCAAGTCGCTTATCAGGATCAGGCCTTCTCTTGTTCTCCAAACATCAAACGGACCATATCTCGGGCACTCACAGTCTCTGTTCTTTGCCTCGTTGTCTTGAGAGCCGAGCAAGCATGGTCTTGCGTCGATCAGGCAGGAGCCGCCCTGAACGTAGTTGAGACACAAACTAGTTTGCCCGTCCCGAGAATCAACCTGATTGAGGCACTGAGATTAAGTGTTCGCAGATTACCGCTCCGTCGTTAGCTGGGCAGGACCGTGATCGCCTCGACATCGTCATCATTCAGTGTCGGGAACTTGTCTGGATGGGATCGCCACGTCAGCCGTCTGAGGGGATAGTCGGATCGCCTACCCATGCAGCATCGAGGTAAATGCATCTCACTAATAGCTGCAAAGTAGTTCAGAGACGGATCGAACGGAATCCAGACATCCTTCGACATCTGAACCTCGGCCCACGCGTGCCAATCGAATGGTCTTGGCTCGGTTTTGCGGCCGTGATAGAAAAGTCCAACCACTCGGCGGCTGGGAACGTTCGCTGCCCTGCAGAGCGCGATGAAGAGGTCTGACATCTCGTCGCAGTCGCCTATTAGCTCGCGAATTGCACGCGCGGCACCAAGACGGTTTGGCTGAGGGTCTCGCAATTTCACGTTGTCGCGAACCCACGCAAATACACCTGGCAAGAACTCGCCTATGTCACGCGAAGAACCACGGATCCGCTCCGAAGTTCGCTTGATCAGCGGATCTTTCGTCTCCCAGAACTTGTCATTCTTGCAGTAGCTGTCATTTGATTGAGCAAGGGCGACCAAGGGAGCTGTCTTGTCGAGCTCGAAGGATCGATGCGATGTCACGTATTCCAATTCAATCCTTGATTCAAAAGTCCGTTCAGCGTCCAGTTCGGGAATACTTACCAGCGCATGTACGTTACCCTCGGCTTTGCTTTCGGTGCGAAGACTGGGCATCGCCCTAAGAATCGAACAGGAATCACTCGCTGAGGACGCTGCGATGATGACGTCCATTTTGCCGCCGACGAGTCTCACCCGTGAGGTGTTTGACACGCTATTGAAGAGAATGACATGGAACCGCAGCAGTTCTTCCCAGCAGTGGGCGCCGATCATCTCCCCACTCAGATAAGCTTCCCGGCGGGAGTCAGCTGGGAAGCGACAGACCTGTTCTGGGGAAGGCTTAATCATCCCGGCGCCCTCACGATCTCCGCTTGAATGATGCAGAGCCGGATCGTTGATGGCGCTTTCAGACTCCGAGATTCGAGCCGCTTTGAGCGAGAAGAGTCTGGTCATCGACCCTTTTGACGAGGGCAGTCTGAATCCTGCCGGTTACGATCTGAGGCTGAGCACCGACGTAGCGCTGGAGCCTTCAGAACACTGCCTTGTCGCCACGATGGAGAGGGTGGAGCTCGGCAATGACCTAGTTGGGATCCTGCACATACGATCTTCCCTGGCGCGGGAGGGGGTATTGGCGAGCCTTGCCTTGGTAGACCCAGGCTTTAGGGGCCAACTTACGATCTCTCTTTCCAACAGTGGCAAGAAGACTGTTCAGTTGAAGGCAGGGGAGAGGTTCGTGCAGCTGACAGTGCTGAGGCTCGGGAGGCAAGCCGCCACAACGTACAACGGACGTTACCAAGATAGCTGCGGGGTTGTGGGTAGCCTCCGGTAGGCTACCACATGGGTTCGTGTCAAAGAAGCGTGGAAAGTCTTATTAGATATGTGCATGAACCTGTTAGTGTCCGACAGAAAGGACTGGTTTTGGAAGGAAATGGCCATGAGAGCAGGTTCTAGGATTTCCGACCTCAAATACAAGCTGATGACGATCGAACTGCTCAATCTCGCCAAGAACTACTATACATATCGAGAATTGGCCCAAATTATCGGCTTACCGGAGACTGTGCTCAGTAGATACGTCAAAGGGCACGTTCTGCCAACAATTGACCGCGCTCAGTCGATCAATCAGACCCTTCAGAAGATCATGCGTCTGGAAGGCGAGATACAGCAACGAATCCGATTCGACGAGTTCGGCTACTTCGACAACACCCGACTCATTTCAGACACACTTCTTCTAGAAAGGGCGGTACAACATGCAATCAACGCCTTCGCGGGCAAGCGAATCACAAAAGTCCTAGCAGCGGCTGTGGACGGCATCCCCTTGGCAACTCTAATAGCTCACAGACTCGGAGTAGGCTTGATCATCGCCAAGAAGAGCCGGGAGGTCGGTGTACGCGAGTTCATCGAGGAGATCTACATCCCAAGCAAGACCGCGATCATGATGAGCCTGTTCGTACCACGTGACGCCATGAAGAGGGGAGACTGCGTCCTTATCGTCGACGATGTGATAGACAGCGGCGAGACCCAAGTTGCACTCGCCCGAATCGTCCAGAAGGCCAAATCAGAGGTAAGCGGCATCTACGCCCTCGTATCGATAGGCAGCGAGTGGAAGGCGAAGATCGAGCAGGCTGCAAGAGCGCCCGTAGAGATAGTTCTGCAGGTTGCGAAGAAACCACTGCAGGAAATTCCGTAGGCTAGAATGTGAAGCTGAAGACGTAGCCAGCGACTGCCTTTATCCCAGCCTCGATTCTAGGCTCAGGTTCACTTACGAAAGTCACACGTGTGTGTCCCGCACCGTTGGCACCAAAGAAGGATCCTGGTATCAGCACGATGCTCTTTCGCTCGAGCAGCCTATTGCAGAAATCTCCGTCGTCTCTTTTCATACCGTCCAAGTAATACTTGAGGTTCACGAAGAAATAGAACGCGCCTTGCGGTACTGACGTCTTCGCTTCAGGCAGATATTCTCGGATGCATTTCGCCATGAAGTCCCGTCTCGCCCTGTAGGTCGGCAAAACAGTCTCGTTCAGATATCTCCGCTTGATGCCATCGGAGAAGAACTTGATCATTGCGATTTGGCTGAGAGTGTTCGGGGCAAGGCTCGTGTACTGTTTGATCTTTTCCACGGCGTCTGTCACCGCAGGGGGGCCCATGACGTATCCAAGTCTGAGCCCGGGGATCGAGGCTTCTTTCGAGAAACTGCCCGTGACGGCAACGTGATCGTACCCGCCCGGTAGGCTGCAGATCTTCAGGTATGTTCCTTCGAAGAGCATGTCTCGGTATGTGGCGTCATACAAGATCCAGAAGTTGTGGTCAACAGCAAGATCGACCAGCGCCTTCACGAAATCATCCTTGACAACTCTTCCAGTCGGATTGTCCGGAGAGAGAAGGACGAAAACTTTCGTCTCTCTGGTGATCAGCGCCTTGAGCTTCTCGACATCCGGCTGATAACCCTCATCAACGTTCACCGGTAGCGTGAGGACACGTGCTCCCGCGAGCATTGATGCTTCCCGGAAACCAAGGTAGGTCGGATCTGTGAGTATCACCTCGTCTCCTTTTCCGAGGAGGGACATGAAGAGGGCGAAGACGCCCTCACTTGCACCGTCGGTTATGACGATCTCGTTTTCGGGATCATATTTCGTCCCTTCCTCTCGTGCAAAGTCGTCGGATAGCAGACGCCGCAGTTCCAAGAGACCGCGGGTGCCGACGTATCCGCATGCAGCTTTGGGGTCCTCCGTGAGCGCCCGTTTCATCTCGTCCAAGACTTCCTGCGGCGGGAGAAGGCTCGGAGCGCCACCGCCGAAGGAGATTATGTCCCTCTGCTTCCTAGCTTCAGCCAATAGAGCAGAGACACGTCGTATAGGGGATATGTGAAGAAGATCGATCCTATCAGAGACTGTGGGCACTACCCAGTCCAACCGTCAGCGCGCGCCCCGCGCGCGGCCGCTGACATGGTACCCGTACTCATTGAAGGTGGCTTTAGGTCTTCGCATGGCACAGTGCTCGATGGCATCTAGCATTCGATCGTTGCATGGCAAGTCTACGCCTGTGACGATCAGGCACAGACTGCTGTTAATCCGTACGGCGTTTGTGTTGCTTGTTTCACTCTGGCGGGGCTGGGGCGATGAAGCCGTTTGCCATCATGCTCTTAGTCAAGTCACGTGATCTCTTGATTATCGTCGAGGCGCGATCGAAGAGCTCATCTCGGCTAATCTTGAGACCGGCTATACCTTGCTCTTGCGCTTTCATTCCCACCGCGACCGCTTCGTGTGGGAACACCTCCCACTCATCCATGTTTGGTGTGATGTAGTCCGCGTTCAATCCTTGCTCTCTAGCGCATTTCGCAAGTTGATCCGCAGCAGCGATGCACATCTCGTCTGTGATTGTTCGAGCGCGGACATCGAGTGTTCCTCTGAAGATTCCTGGGAAACCTAGGGAGTTGTTAACCTGATTCGGGAAATCGGATCGACCAGTTGCGACGATCTTCGCTCCTGCCTCCTTGGCCTCCCAAGGCCAAATCTCAGGAATCGGGTTCGCACAAGCAAAAATCACAGCGTCCGTCGCCATCTTCGCAACCCACTCCTTCTTGATCGTGCCCGGGCCCGATTGCGATAATGCGACGCAAACATCAACACCTTTGAGAGCCTCTGGAATGCCGCCGGACCTCTGCTCCTTGTTTGTCGTCTCGCAGAACTTCCACTTGTCGGCGAACTCGGCTTTCTTCGCCTCAATGTCTTTCCTTTGCCGATTCAGAATGCCTTTCGTGTCTACAACGATCGTGTTCTCTGGCTTCAGCCCGTATCTAAACATGAGACGAGAACACGCGATGTTTGCGGCGCCTGCTCCCACCATAGCCAACGTGGTTTGGGTCATCTTCTTGCCGACGACTTCCAGAGCGTTGATTAAGCCCGCGAGGGTCACACATGCAGTTCCTTGCTGATCGTCGTGCCAGACCGGTATCTCCGCCTCAGCGCGGAGCCTGTCCAAGATGTAGAAGCACTTCGGGCTGGAGATGTCTTCCAGATTTATGCCGCCAAAGGACGGCTGAATCCATTTCACCGCTGTGATTATCTCATCAGGATCTTTGGTGTCAAGACAGATTGGAACTGCATCGACGCCTCCGAGGTACTTGAACAGGAGCGCCTTGCCCTCCATGACGGGCATCCCGGCCTTCGGGCCTATGTCTCCGAGACCTAGGACTCTGGTTCCGTCGCTTACGACCGCGATCGTATTCCATTTGTTTGTATACTCGTAGACGAGCTTCTCGTCCTTCTGGATAGCACGACATGGCTCAGCGACGCCTGGTGTGTACCATATCGCGAAATCGTTGAAATCACGAATTACACATCTCGGGGCGGTCTGCATTTTGCCCCTGTAGAACGGGTGAAGACGCATCGCGTCCTTTGCGGGCTTCTTAGCCTTCTCAAGCAACTGCTCTTTCGTAACTTCGGGCATCTTGCTACGATCTCCGCGAGCAGCTACTTGGTAAATAGATATCTGGATTCTGTATATGCTCTCAATGCTGTACGCGGGCCCCCTCTATAGTACACTGGTAACTTACCGGGTGGTGGGCTTTCGTCAACGGAAGCCTTGATTCGCCCTATGAGGACATTCATTCGGTTAGAGAGAGCCTTCGCTTTGAACATTTCATCAAGTGGCAAACCTGAACCGTACTTCTCTAGGCATTCCATGAGAAAAGTTGCAAACCCTAATTCGGCAGTGTAACATTCAAGGAGATCAACTTTGACTTGGCATAGTCGATCTGCTTGTGTTCTCTCTTCTGGTGTCAACTCCACATGGCCTCATGTCCGCTGTCCTTGAATACCTTAGCGAGACGCTTAGCGACATGCTCATCAAATTTCTGTGTCGCATCATCCAGTTGCTTAACTGCGTCATTCACCTTCTTGTCGAGGACAGTCGATTTCTCACCGTCTTGAGAAGTGAACGCCAATCGCAGAAGCTCGACATGGACTGCAACTAGCCGAAGCGCATTCATGCACATCAAGAATTGGCCGTCTTCTAGTATTCTGGTGTGCAATTGGGACAACATGACACGATGGAGGTCTAGTTCCATGACTGATCGTGATTCATTGAAACGCTTCTCGACTATCGGAATTGCTTGCTCAATTATCCGAATTGAGTTCTCAATTCTGTTCGTTTGGACTTGACACATTTCTTCGATTCTGTCGCTGAGGGGATAGCTAGTGTTTTTGTTTCTTTGGTTCTCGGTCATCTTTCTGTAACCACTCCAAGATTGCTTGCTCTATGCTATCGCTCAGATCGCCCTTCTTTCCACCAGAAGTGGCGATTGCGATACGCAGTTTCCGTTCAACATCATCATTCAGTACGATGTTGATTCTTCCCATAGGATCACCAATCTAGCAGTTGGGCATATACACATATAGGCGTTTCGGCATGTCCACAATGCTTAAGAAGGCGTATGCTGCTGTGTGTATATGGCGATATGCATGGCACAAGTCAGTCAAACTCGAACGATTCGTGGATACGCAATCATAGCGAAGGGAGATGAGCCGCGTAGAGTCGGTGACGGCGTGTATGAAGTTCGTTCTCAGTCGGGTTCAGGCTTCTATCGTCTGACGAAACACGGTATCGTGTGGTCATGTACTTGCCCAGACTATGTGAACCGCCACGAGATTGTGGGTGACTGTAAGCATGTGAGTGCTCTGCGGCTGTGGTTGAAGGCGAAAGAAGCAACCGAGAGCACCGACACTTTTGAGCTACCGAAGACCGTTCTATCGTTCAAGCGTTGCCGCTTCTGCAACTCAGTTGATCTTCTCAAATGGGACTACCGCGAGACCCAACGAGGCAAAAAACCACAATTCAAATGCCGCACATGCGGCAGACGATTCGTTGTGGATGAAGGCTTTCTTAAGACTCGTTATGATCCGAAGATCATCACCCTATGCCTAGACATGTTCTACAAGGGCACTTCTCTACGCAAAATCACTCAGCATGTCGCACAATTCTACGGCCTCAGACCTACCCATGTCACGGTCTTAACGTGGGTTCGTAAGTTCAGCGAACTCATAGACGCATACGCTCAGACGCTTAGACCTGAACTCTCAGGCGTGTGGAATTGTGATGAGATGAAAACCAAAATGGTACATGAGCAACCAGTCAACGGTGACAAACACTATTGGTTGTGGAACGCTCTTGACAACGGAAGCCGATACTTAGTTGCAAGCCACTTGACGAGAGGAAGAGGACACAAAGACGCTAGAGAGTTCTTCGAGGTCGCAAAGAAACAAGCGAAGCGTGACCCGCAGGTGATATTCAGCGATGGTCTAGCCTCGTACAGTGGTGCGTATGATCCAGTCAGCATAGACAACATCGGCAAGGTTGCCCATATACAGAATGTGGGCATACGAAGCCACTCGGGAAACCACCGTGTAGAGCGTATCCATAACACAATGCGTGAGCGCGAGAAGGTGATGAGACACTTGAAGAAAGCCAATTCAGCGGAGAAAGTGTTCAAAGGCTTCCGAGCGTACTACAACTTCGTACGGCCACACATGGCGCTAGATGGGCACACCCCCGCGCAAGCGGCGGCGGTTCCGATAGAACTAGGAACAAACAAGTGGCTAGACCTAATTCGACAAGCTGCTAGAGCACAGAAGAGGTGATCACGATTTTCCAATTAGAGTTAAAGGTGCAGGGAGGTGAATCTTCTAGGGAGAATTATGGCAGTTATAGACGAAATACTGCGTTTTCTGTTTCAGCCAACAGTGTATGGCATACCACTCTGGGCAATCATACTCGTCCTCGCAATAATCTACTATCTGTGGGTGAGTTCAAGAAGGAGACGCTAATCGCTTGGGCTGGCTGAATGATGCCGTGAACGTTCTCCAACTTATCTCGCTACCCATACTAATTGTCGTCACTCTGTATGGCGCTTTTTCTGCGTATCTCACAGATTTTTGGCGCGGATTCATGCTCGGTGCTTTGGTTGTGCTTCTCCCAATGCTAGTTCTAAACATCTATCTCGCAAGAAGGCATGGGCGGGAAAAACCTGCTGCACAAGAAGACCCGAGCCGACCGTCTCCTCAACAACCAGCTCCAATCTCACAACAGGTGCAGAAAGTCTTTGGTCGTGATGAGCTACAAAGAATGCTTGATCAGATCGGAAGAGCGCGCAAAAGTGTCCAAGATCTCGCAAGCAAAAGCGAACAACAACAAGAAAACCTAGCACAAGAGTTGATCGATCTCTCGGACTCCATTTTGGAACTCAGAAAGAAGTATGACCCAGTTTGGGATTCGGACCTTCGCGGTTCGGTCATCGTCATTTACGAGCAACTAAACAACTCCGGTTCCGCAATAATGCAGGGGAAGTATCACGAAGCACAGGAGCACTTTGATGTCACCTATGAGGTCGCTAGACACCTGATGCAGTCCCTTGAACCCAAATCGAAGACCCAGTAAGACGGTAAGCCGTTCTACGCACCACCCGATAAATTACCAGAGCACCTCTATAGGAGGGTGGGGGGTCGACTTCAACGGTTCCCGGCAGTCACGGTCGACATGTGGCGGAGGCCCTGTTCCACCGCGGATCGGTTAAGCTCGAGAAGGTTGGCTTTCTTACCTGCAAGGAAGTGTTGGAGGATCTCGTTCAGATGCTTCTTTGCTGTTTGACCTGCAGGCGTTCCCAAGTATGCACCGAACATTACCGAGTTGGCCACGAATCTTGTATCCTTCATATCTCCCAAGATTGCGGGATCCAGGTCTTTGCCAAGTGAGTCGGCCATCTCAGTCGCGGGAACAGGGATCTTCTTGATGTCGCTCCTCTGAGGCTCTCCTTGAATTAGTGAGCTATTGTAGAGCAGGAGACCTCCTTTCCCGAGCGCCGGTACAAAGTCCATCGAAGGCTGATTCAGTATGATCATGAGATCGGGCTCTTCCGGAATCGGCGTATCTATCTCCTCGTCCGAGATCACAACATAGCACTTGGCTTTTCCACCTCGCGTCTCAGGACCGTATGAAGGCGTGTATACGACATGCTTTCCGTCGAGCATTGCGGAGTATGCTATGTAGTCTCCGAGGAGCAGCACGCCTTGTCCACCGTGTCCGGAGAGGAGGATTTGAGTCTTGGTCACTTTTTCTCGACCCCGAACCTGTCCTTGTACGTCCCAAGAGGATACTGTTTCACGAGATGCTCGTTGACGAACCGTTTGGCTTTCATGATGGGGAGTTTCCAGTTTATCCAGCAGCTTGAGAGACATTCAACGAACGCGAATCCTCCCATCATTTGAACTTTGAAAGCGTTCTCAATCGCCTGTTTGGCTTCAAGTATGTTCTTGATACTGTATGTCTTGCCCTTCGGGGTCTCCAACTCACTGAGGGCGAGACTCACCCGCTTCACGTAAGCGGATCCGTCGATGGTCGAGATCAATTTCGATGCGTCAACTGGCGCACCGGTGAAGGCCACATCTCGACCGTATGGGGTGGTTGTGGTGACTTGACCCTGCAGTGTAGTCGGGGCCATTTGCCCACCTGTCATTCCGTAGATCGCGTTGTTTACGAGGAAAACTGAGATGGGCTCGCCGCGAATGGCTGCGTACATGAGTTCCAGCAATCCTATGGCCAGAGCGTCGCCGTCTCCTTGAACCGTGTAGACAACTAAATCCGGTTTGACTCTCTTGAGTCCCGTCGCGATCGCCGGCGCTCGGCCATGGGGCGACTGTATATGGTCAACGTTGAGATAATCGTACGCCAGAACGCTGCATCCCACCGAGTCCACCATCACGGTTCTTTCTCGAACACCAAGGTTCTCGATCGCGCTTGCGATCAACCGTGTCAGTTCGCCGTGCTCGCAACCTTGGCAATAATGGGTCGGCTTATCGGTTAGTGTTTCGAGCTTTCCGAGCTTCACACGGTACTCTTCCAAACTCGGTTCCTGTGTGGTCAAGCGCTAGCCCCCTCCTTTGCCAAGCTGCTCTCAATCTCGCGTTCGGTTGGGAGAAGACCACCTACTTTGCCGAAGAAGTCGACTCTCGCTCTTCCTTCCACGCCCAAGCGAACATCTTCGACCATCTGACCGGTGTTTAGTTCTACGACCAAGAATCGTCTGACGTGCTCGGTGAGCTTTCGAATCTGTTCGTACGGAAACGGCCACAGGGTGATCGGCCTGAACAACCCTATCTTCGAACCCTCCCCCCTAAGCTTGTTCACGACGCTCTTACAGATCCGTGAAGTGATTCCGTATGCTGCAATCACAGTGTCAGTGTCGTCCGCCAAGTAGGACTCGGATCTGACCTCATCCCGCTGGATCATTTTGTACTTCTCATCGAGGTGCGCTTCGTGCTTCGCATGGATTTCTGGATCCAGATTCATTGATTTGATCACGTGACGTTCTCTGCCACTAGCACCAGTGACCGCCCAAGATGATACATCATACTCTGTCGCCCGGATCGTCGGAAAGATTATGTCTTCCTTCAATTGGCCTGTGAAAGCGTCACCCGCGATGCAAGCAGGATTCCTGTACTTGAACGCAAGATCGAATGCGATCTTGGGGAAACTCGCCATCTCCTGAACTGAGTTAGGCGCAAGTACGATCAGGCGGTAGCTTCCATGTCCGCCTCCTTTCGTCATTTGGAAGTAGTCGCCTTGTTCAGGCGCGATGTTGCCTAATCCCGGTCCGCCTCTGTTGACATTCACGACGAGAAGCGGTAGCTCCAGTCCAGCCGCGTATGATAGCGCCTCCTGCTTGAGACTGAAACCGGGGCTCGAGGTAGCAGTCATCGCTCGCACTCCGCCCGCCGCAGCTCCCAAGACCATGTTCACGGCTTCAAGCTCACTGGCGGCCTGCAAGAACACTTTGAAGTCTGGGTACTGGTCGTTTCCAAATTCCTTGGCTAGCGTCTCTGGGATTTCGGTTGATGGGGTTATGGGGTAAGCGAAGTATGCGTTGAGCTTTGCTTTCAGCGCGCCATATGCGAGTGCTTCGTTGCCTTTCATGTAGACCCGTTCAGTCATCCCTCAGGTCCTCACCAAGACCTCATGTATAGCAAAGTCTGGACAGACCCAATAGCAGATTCCGCATGCAGTGCAAGGTCCCTTAGTGCCCATGTAGCTCCAGACCGCCGGATGGAACCCCATTCTGTTCAGCTTGTCCGACAACGAGAGGTTCCCCTGAGGGCACGCAACTACGCAGAGTTCGCAGCCCTTACACCGCTCTTCAAGAATTCTGACTAGGGATTTCTGCTGCACAGTCTGTGCCAAAAGATATCCCGACCCACAGGCGCCTTGCGGTCTCTCTGCGACGCTTAAGTGCGTTTCGTTGCTAGTCTACATGCAACCGCGCGACTCGGCCTTAGCTCGAGGATCGGGTGAACCTATTTAGCGTGGGCACGTGTCCAGTGCGCGCAATACTCGATGCCGGACATCAAATGCAAAATCAAGTTACCCGTGGATCAATTAGGGTGTGAGGCGTGACGAGGGCTCGACTCATCGTCAAGGGCATCGTTCAAGGAGTAGGATTCAGACCGTTTGTCTACAGAATAGCGACTGCGGGCACACTAGTCGGATTCGTCCGTAACTTGGGTGATGCTGGCGTAGAGATCGTGGTCGAGGGCACGCCAGACTCGATCTCAAGCTTCATGACACAACTTCAGACCGAACGACCACCTATATGCAGAATTCATCAAGTCGATGCGACGTACCCGCCTGATACGGGAGAGTTCAGGGAATTTCAGATCCTCGAGAGTGACGAGTCGCGATTTCATGCAGGCTCAGTCATTCCACCAGACATCGCCATATGTGACAACTGTCTCAGAGAGTTGCGCGACAAATCAGACCGCAGGCATGATTACTTCTTCATCACATGCACGGACTGCGGCCCACGCTACACGATCATTGACGCTCTGCCATACGATCGCCCACGCACAGCCATGCGAGACTTCGAGATGTGTAGAGATTGCTCGCGTGAGTACAAGGATCCGAGCAATCGAAGATTCCACGCACAGACTGTGGCGTGCGCCAAATGCGGTCCGTCAGTGATTCTGGTCGGGCGTGGCGGCAATCGAGTTGATCTAGATGATCCAGTACGCGAAGCCGGTAGGCTCTTGGAACGCGGCCACATCCTTGCGATCAAGGGTAACGGCGGATACCATCTGGCATCATCTACACGCCTCACTGAGCCTATAATTCGCCTGCGGAAGACCAAGTTTAGGGTGCACAAGCCCCTCGCTGTGATGGCAAGGGACCTTGAGGCTGCAAGATCATTCGCAGAGGTTACTCCAGCCGAAGCGGAACTGATGACTTCCTATGTAAAGCCGATAGTTCTGCTTCGGAAGCGATCGGATTTCGACCTTTCCGAGCAGATCGCACCTGGCCTCCACAACATCGGCGTGATGCTCCCCTACACGGGCCTCCACAGCATGCTCTTCGATGAAACAAGCGAGCGCGCTTTCGTCATGACGAGCGCCAATCCTCCGAACGAGCCAATCATCAAGGACGATGAGGAAGCTCTTGCTAGATTGAGAGATGTCGTCGACTACTTCCTAGTGCATAATCGCCGGATCTCACAAAGATGCGACGACTCGGTTGTCAGATGGCTTGACGGTACCGCCACACTGTTGAGACGATCTAGAGGATATGCCCCTGCCCCCATTCCAGTCAGCGTTCCCAAAGACGCTTGTACGCTCGGCGTGGGCGGCGAGCTGAACGTCACCACCTGCCTCGTCTATCAAGGAAGAGCATATGTGACACAGCACATCGGCGATGTCGAGACGCTTCAGACCTTTCAATTTCAGAAAGAAGCGACGCGTCACCTGCTGACGCTCACCGGCTGCAAGCCAGATGCAGTCGGACGAGATCTGCATCCGCTCTTTAACACGACGAAGTTCGCTGATGAACTTGCGCGAGAATCAAGCATGCGAGTAGTCCCGGTTCAGCATCACTATGCGCATGTGGCAGGCCTCATGGCTGAACATGATGTTAACGAAATTGTTGGAATCTGTTGCGATGGTTACGGGTACGGCGATGATGGATCAGCCTGGGGCGGCGAAATCATCTTCGCAGATCACAACGAGCACAAGCGTGTCAGGCACCTTGAACCACATCCGATGATCGGAGGAGACCTTGCAACCAAATATCCACTCAGAATGGTCGCCGGCATCCTCAGGGACGAGTCCGGAATTGCAGATTGGTTGCTTGAGCGGGAACAACACTTTCGACATGGCAAAGAAGAGATCGATATGGTTCTCAAGCAGACGCACTCCATGCAAACCATGACGACTAGTTGCGGGCGTGTGCTTGACGCTGTCTCGGCTGTTCTGGGGCTGTGCTACGAACGAACCTACGAGGGTGAACCTGCCATGAAGCTCGAGTCCGCTGCGATCGGTGGGGAGGATATGTTGAAACTCGAGCCGGTGCTCAAAGGAGAAGTGATCGAAACAACCTCGATGGTTCGTGAGATCTTCATGAGCATCGGGCGGCTCAGCGTTCGAGACCTCGCGTACTCGGCCCAATCCTACATGGCACGGTCGCTAGGCAAAAGCGCGATGATGGCCGCAAACGAGCAGGGAATCAAGGCGATAGGTTTCACCGGCGGGGTCGCATGCAACGAAGCGATCACACGCATTCTAAAGGCGACGGTTGAGAGCGAAGGACTCCGTTTCCTAGTCCACGACGCTGTGCCGCCTGGAGACGGCGGACTATCATTCGGACAGGCAGTGGTGGCCGCCCAAAGTTAGTTGCGTAATTCTCTCACCGGCCCGGCTATGAGAGGCGAGAGCAAAACCGGGCCTAATTGAGCCAAACCGGGTCCTCTTTAGAATTGAAGTGCGCCATGTATGAGCCGATTGATGCGTCGAGCCCTGACTCGCCTAATTGTTCTAAATGTCCCGTGAACAACAACCCTAATAGTTGCTCTTCACAATCGTGCGGAGGTCTCCATGTGCCTCGCCTTTCCGGGACGAGTCCTCAGCATAGACGGCGACTTCGCTAAGGTTGACTTTGGCGAGGGCACCGCAAGAGAGGGCATCAACGTTTCCCTTGTTGAGGTCAAACCCGGCCAGTATGTTCTCGTCCATGCAGGATACGCGATTCAAGTCATGGACGAAAAAGAAGCACAGAAGACCCTCTCATATTGGAGAGAAATCCTCGCATACGAGCAACCATCAGGACCTCTTGGTCGGTGACTGTCTTGTCTATCCTTGACGGTTATCGAGATGCTGACCTAGCGAAGAAGCTGCAGAGCAGGATCAACCGACTCAGTGAGAAGATTGGGCGAAACATACTGATCATGCACGTGTGCGGCTCCCATGAATGGACGATCACACACCATGGCGTGAGAAGTCTCCTGCCCGAAAATGTGGAAGTTCGAGCTGGGCCGGGCTGTCCTGTATGTGTGACGCCGACCGCTGACATCGATGCGGCTGTAGAGCTCGCACTTGACGGCAAGACAGCCCTGACATACGGTGACATGTCACGCGCGAAGGGATCAAAGCAATCATTGGCTGAAGCGAAGACCCTTGGCGGAGATGTCCGCGTAGTCTACAGCGTCCACGATGCAGTGAAGATCGCAAAGTCGCGGCCTGAGAAGGAATTTGTGTTCTTTGCGGTCGGCTTTGAGACTACAGCGCCAGCGACTGCGTACGAGATACTTCAAGGTCCTCCTTCCAATCTTCGTTTCCTGACGTGCTATCGATATGTGCCGTCAGCGGTCGAGGCAGTCTCAAGATCGCCAGATCTTCGAGTTGATGCCTTCATTAACGCCGGGCATGCCTCAACGATCACGGGCATGAGAGCGTACAAGCCGTGTTTTGATGAATGCCACAAACCGATGGTCTTCTCGGGATTTGAGCCTCTTGATGTGCTCATCTCGGTCGCCATGATTCTGAGGCAGATCTGTGACAATGAGCCGAAGATGGAGAACGAGTACACACGGTCAGTAACTTGGGATGGGAACCTGAAAGCACAGGAGACGATGTGGAAGGCATTTGACCTTCGTGAGGGATACTGGCGCGGAGTCGCAACGATACCAAACAGCGCGCTCGATCTGAAAGCCGAGTTCTCTCAGCTTGATGCACGAGAACATTATGGTCTGGCCGCGGAACCTGCGAGTGAGGGGTTTGTGAAGAATGCCCGGTGCGCCGATGTTATCGTCGGCAAGATTGATCCTCCGGAATGTCCGCTATACATGAAGGAATGCACGCCTGCGAGCCCACTCGGTCCCACGATGGTCTCGTCCGAGGGAACCTGCAAGATCTGGGCGGACCATAGGATCATATCAACGATGAGATGTCGAGCCTAGCAAGTGTAGGGCAAAACAAGGGTGTAATACACCCACGTCAGCAGCGAGATCCAAGGGGCTGTACTGAGTCTATTTGTTTTCTACACGGAATATATATACTCCGAACTCCGCCCGTACCGCTACACACTAGGTAATGACGTAGACGGAAGGACCACGAGTGCGGCGTTGCCTAGCCTCCAGTTGGGTAGAGTAGATGGAAATCCGCAAAGTGCAGAAAGTTGGACACTCGACACTCACAGTCTCATTGCCACGAGACTGGGTTCAGCAAGTAGGACTGAAGCAAGGAAACGTCGTGACTCTGAGACGCACGGACGATGGTTGCCTTAGACTAGTTCCGGGTTTGGCCGGCGAGAAAGCAGAATCCATGGTGGCCACCGTCAACGCCGATCTCTGCAAGGAACATGAGTTGCTATCAAGGATCATAACTGGCAACTACATCGAGGGCCGAGATTCGCTAGTTATCACATCAAGCAAAGACCTGAGCTCTGAGCACCTGTGGGAGATCAGAAGCACGGTTCAGAGACTGATGGGACTCAGCATTGTTGAACAGACTCCTAAGCAGGTCGTAATTCAGAGCTTCGTGGATCCCTCCAAGTTCCCCATTAGCGGCCTAATTCAGAGACTGCACAGAGTCGGACTCTCCATGCAGGACTCGGCAATGACCGCTCTTCTTGAGAAAAGGCAAGACATCGCAGGCGAGGTTCTTCAGATGGAGAACGAAGCTGACAGAATATATTGGCTGATAGTTCGCCAACTGATACTCGCGACTACGAAACTCAGCGCCGCTCGCGATATTGGAGTCTTCAACCCGCAGCACGCTCTGGGGAACCGCATCGTTTCCAAGTACTTGGAATGCATCGCAGACTGCGCAGAGAGTGAGGCCAAAGAAGTCATTGGAGTGAAAGACGAGGACTATGACAAGCACAAGTCAGTGCTTGATGAAATTTCCGAGATGAACAAGGCAGTCAAGCTGATTTCAGAGAACACGATGAAAGCGTTCGTCAAGCTTGATGTGGATCTCGCCAACAAATCGATCGAAGACGGAATACGCGCCCAGACCAGAAACAGAAAAATCTCAGATAAGATCGTGGATGACATCTCAAACCGAAATGTAGCGCTTGCGTTTAGGTCGATCGCGTGGAACCTAACAGAGACCGCTCGGTACTGCCAGATGATTGCTGAGGTCACAATCAACCGATACTTGGAAGAACCAAGTGAACTCTGCAGCTTCAAGAGCTCAGAGTGAGCGAGCCGAACTGGTCCGGCCACCTGCGCTCGGTCAGGCCTCGGCGATATTCTGGATTTGTTCTTTTGAGAAGACTCCTTTTTCGGTGATCACCGCAGTGACGAGTTCTAGCGGAGTTACATCGAAGGCTGGATTGAAGACTCTGACGCCCCTTGGCGTGATCCGCATTCCTCGGATTTCCGTGACTTCTCTGGGGTCGCGTTCCTCGATTGATATGGTGGTCGACTCTTCAGCCAAGTCGAGAGTCGTGGTAGGCGCGGCAACGTAGAACGGGATGCCATAATACTTGGCGGCGAGGGCGATCATGAAAGTGCCCACCTTGTTAGCGACTGCAGTTCTGGTTATGCGATCAGCCCCCACGATCACCTTGTCTACCATGCCCTTTGACATCGTGATTCCGACGGCGCTATCAACTATCAAAGTCGTCGGGATCTTGTCCGACAATGCCTCATAGACAGTTATCCTAGCACCTTGCTGTCTAGGCCTAGTTTCAGTTGCGATGAGTTTGACTTTCTTGCCTTGTGCGATCGCACTTCGCACTACTCCCAAGGCTGTTCCATAACTCACCGTAGCCATCGTGCCGGTATTGCAGTGCGTGAGGACTGTGTCACCATCTTGGATTAGTTCGGCACCGTAGGCGCCCATCTTACGGTTGGCTTCGACATCCTCATCGGCCATAAGCCGTGCTTCAGCCACAAGGGTCTCTCGGATGTCAAGTTCCCGACCAGCTGCCTCTCGGGCTTTCTTGACCATTCGCTCGATCGCCCAAAACAGGTTTCTGGCGGTGGGACGCGTTGCTCGGATGGTTTCCGCAGCCTTCTCAACATCGAGCAATAGCAGCTTCTTGTCGCTGTGTTTGCTCCGTTTTGCTGCCAGAGCTATCCCCATCGCTGCGGTTACCCCAATGGCGGGCGCCCCTCTTACGGTCATATCACGTATCGCTAGAGCAACCTGCCGATAATCCCGGCACAGGACAAATGTCAGCCGATCCGGGAGTTGCCTCTGATCGACTAGCCGGACGCCGCCACGTGTCCAGTCGACAGCCCTCAGAGTCGTGAGGTTAACCAAGTACGACGCCACTGTAGAGCATGACGCGATCACATTAAAAGCACAGCGTCCGTGTAGATGACCTTCGACCAATCAGACGGGACTGAGCAAATAGTGAGCGAGCCAGAAGCCGAGAAACCATTCCAAGTCTACGAAGCGTTCCTTCGATCGGGCGAAGTCTTTCTCCCGAGAGCTTCAGAATTGATGGAGATGCGTGAACGTGGCTTCGGAAATCTAAAGGGAAAGAGGCTCATTCTCACACCTCACGAAGCCTTCTACCTCCTCGAAAAAGGCAGAATCACTGTCGAAGGAAAGAACAGAGAGAAGATTACCTTTGAGGAACTCGTGAAATCGGCTTCTACGAAAGAACCCGCTCTTTGGGTGAAATACCTCGTATATCGCGACCTACGCGACAGAGGATACATCGTTAGAGAATGCCCCGTTTTCAACTTTGAGATTCATGGAAAGGGACCCATGCGGAGATACGTCTACATAATCTACGAAGGCGGAGAGGCCGACCTCAAGACCCTTCGCAAACTACTGAAACGAGCTTTCAGAGACAAAAAAGACCTGATACTGGCAGTGGTTGACAGGCGGACTGATATCGTCTACTACTCACTTGACTTCCTTAAAGTGTAGCTTGCAGTGTGCACGGACTCAGAGCGACTTCCGCATCTGCGGAATGATGACTGATGCAAGCTCGGCTCGTTGAATCTGGGCGAGCACAGGCTGATCACGCGGGCTGTTTTGCCCCACAAGCGGGGCAGATCGCGGTGTCCTTTGCCAGTCCCGCTCCGCATTGGATGCAGTACTTCTCCGGTCGTGGCGGAGGTGGAGGCATAGACGTAGGTGGGTGTGAGCGTGGTGCTTCCACAGCCCCGGGCGGTGGATGGCGGATAATGCCGCCGAGCAGTCCTCCGACGGTTCCTCCTACGATCTGCATGATCAACGTCACGACCAAGGCGACTAGTAGAACGTCCTGAGATATCTCCGGAACCTGAGGCGGCGTATACAGATTAAAAGTAACGGCCCCCATGAACATCAAAAGTTCAACTGGAAAGCTGAACAGTCCGACAAGAAAACCGGCGATCAATCCTCTCCTCCGTTCGGCGTAGAGGAGCAATGCGGAGGCGAACCCGCCGACAAAAGCGCCGATAGCGCTACCCGCCGGGACTCCCGCAATATCGAGAACGACTCCTATGATTCCACCGATGACCAACCCAACGATGACAGACATACCGAAACTTGTTCTCGTTGCTGGCAGCATTGAGGCCTCCGTACAAGAGTCGGAACCGGAGACGCCTCCTAATAAGTCGTCGTGCGACCAGATGGTAAGAAAACACTTAGCACACCTTCCAATGAGATAGCGTTCTGTAAGACCATTGAGGCGAGCGAGATGCCAGACAAACCATTCACTTTGCCAAGAGGCATCAGAGACATCGAACCAGACGAGATGGCCAAGCGCAATTGGGTCTATGAGAGAATACGAGATGTCTTTCGAAGATACGCGTTCCAAGAGATGGAGCCCGCGACGCTCGAGGAGCTCCGAACCTTAGAAGCCAAGAGTGGGCCTGCCATCAAAGACGAGATCTACTGGTTCAACGATAAGGCAGGGCGTAGTATCGGTCTCAGGTTCGACCTTACCGTCGGCATGGCTCGTATGGTGGCTGGCCGATCAGACCTCCCTGAACCAATCAAGCTTGCCTGCATTGGCGGCAACTGGCGGTACGACGAGCCGCAATTTGGACGGTATAGATACTTCACGCAGTGGGACGCGGAGATCTTCGGATCCGACGACCCGACGGCAGACGCAGAAGCGATCGCCCTAAGCATGGATATTCTAAACAATGTTGGGTTAAGGGAATTCGAAGTTCGCATCTCGAATCGCAAGGTCATCCAAGGATTCGTTGAGAGCCTCGGATTGCAGACTCAAGAGAAGATGGAAGCGGTCTTCCGCATAGTCGACAAGTCACGTAAGATCTCTAGTGAGGCTGTCAAGACGGAACTCCGCTCAGAGGGGCTGGAGAGCGCGACTGTTGATTCGCTAGTAGAATTCACATCGATCCGAGGTAGACCTGACGAAGTTCTCCCGAAGATCCCTATAGTGAAAACGGCAGGCGTGGAGGCAAGCCTGGGATACACACAGCTCGTCCAGCTGGCTGACGCGTTGCAGGGCCTCAACAAGCTGGATCGTTGCCTATTCGACATGAGCGTGGTCAGAGGCATCGGCTACTACGACGGTATCGTCTTCGAGGCCTTCGACAAGGGAGGAGAAGAAGTTGGAGCAGTACTAGGCGGAGGAAGGTACGACAAGCTTTGTGGCGTCTACGGAAAGAGAAGCATTCCTGCGACAGGAGTCGCGGGAGGCATAGAGAGACTTCTGATCTCAGTAGAGAAAGCTGGCGTGTTCCCGAAACTTAGGCAGGTCGGAACTGTCTTCGTCGCCGCAGTCAATGACGACGTTAGGCAACAGGCACTCTCGATCGCAGGCAAACTCCGGGACGCTCGAATTCCGTCGGACGTGGATGTCAAGCACAAGTCGCTCGCAAAACAGCTTGAATACGCAGACTCGCTAGGCATTCCCTATGCATTAGTCGTGGGCCCTCAAGAAGTCAAATCAGGCCAATTCAAGCTCAGAGACATGAAGAAACGCACAGAGGAAAGCCTCACGCTGGACGAGATCGTTAGCCGCGTATCGTCCGAATAATAGAAGAAAAGTGGCCGGCCCTCGGGGATGCGAGCCCATCCGTCCTACTTTCTTTTGTATCGACCCATCAATTCAGCTGTCGCGATGGCGTGCTTCTCTACAACCTGGAAGAAGTTGGTCTTCGTAATCGTCTCAAGGCTGTCGGTGTCGAGCGCATAGAGCCTAAAGTAGTATCTGTGTGTTCCAGATGGAGGACAAGGGCCACCATACTGTTCCCGGCCGAAGCCGTTCGTAACTTGTCTGGCGGCTGCCGGAAGCCTATTCCGATCGATACGTGTAGTGTCCTTCGCGATGCTGTAGACAAGCCAGTGAATGAACGTTCCAATAGGAGCATCCGGGTCCGTCATGCTCAAAGCGAAGCTCTTCGTGCCTTCAGGCGCGTCTTCCCAGTGCAGCTCCGGAGAGACATCGTCGCCATCGCAAGTGAACAGAGAGGGGATGAAAGCACCCTCTTCGAAGTCTTGGCTTTTTAGCCTCATGCGACCAGACTCCAAGACAGGTATGATGAGATCAAGATACGTGATAAAGTTTGAGCCCTATCACCCGTTTTCTGGTGCCAGACGCACGGCATCGATCAGGAGCAGTTTCGAAAGTGAGAACCAGTCTTCGATGGCTTCTTTGGACGCCCTGCCGTAGTACTTCTCATAAAGCGCGACTTTGGCGGTCCATGCCTCGTCCTCAAGGTCATTCAGGTATCGCGCTTTCCCTGTGAAGTTCTTTCCGCTGATCTCAAAGGTGACCTGCGCGTTCTTCTTTATGTTCCTCATCCAATCGGTCTCTTCATCCTCGTGACTGAGGTAGACCTTGCCATCATTGACTGCAAACCAAAGTTCCACCGTGTGAGGCTTTCCCGTTTTTCGTCCCGTGCTTGTAAGGTGAATGAATTTCGCGGATCCGACCTCCGCCAATTCGCTCAGGTTCGTCATGGGGTGACCGGACCATCTATGTAGAGCGCTTTCCTGATTGTGCGGACTCTTCAGCAGACGTGCTGCCTATTCATGCAAGCGACCTGTTGCCTGACAGTTCGGACAGGGGTATTGATGCTTCTTTAGTAACTCCACTACGTCCGGGTAGTCTATGCCAAGGGCTTTGACTTTCTCCAGAGTTGGCACTCCGTTCTTGTTCCATCCTCTTCTCTCGTAGACTGCGTCCTTCAACCTTTCGTATTCTGCTTCGCGGTATTTCCGTAGAACTTTCATTTTCTCTTCGGTTATTTTGCCTGTTGGATCGAAGCCTACCTTTTCTTTGAGTTGCGTGTCGTAACGTTCTTGTCGGCTTTCATACTCTTCCTTTGTTACGGGCCCCACAGCTCGATAGGGTATAGCGTCGTGCTGTCGGGCGCCGTAGCCCATTCTCAGGTTGAGAATTCTTTGGAAATTGTATACTCCCTCACTCATCGAGATAATATCGTTAGGTGCGACTTTACTTCCTGTGACTGCGGAGAAGAAAGTGGCGTAGTTCTCAACATGGGCCATCACCTTTGCCGGCTCCTTTGTCTTGCTATTGTTCTCTGGAACAACGTCATTCCATGGCAGTTTGCACAGGCCGTTCAGGCCGAACCATGTGCGGAACATCGGGAACCAGTGTAAGTTCTCGGCTTTCTGTTCAAAGGTCGGCATCAGCTTGTGTACCATGTCTAGGAATATCAACCAAGCCTCGTCATGTTGAGGGCCTTTCAAGGCGAGCCCGTATCCGCCTTGCTGTGCCAGCGACTCCTTGGTCACATACTCAGAGAACTCCAACCCCTTGGCTTCCATGCCAATATCGTCCAGGATCTTTGGATCTGCGCCATACTTCTCAGCAAACAATCGCTTCATCCGCCTTACACCTTGTCCAACCACGACACCGAAACCGTCGCCGCTGGCCATCTGATGAACTAGTTCAAGAGCTACCTCCTTGTTGCCGAACTTGAGATCCAAGCCGTCGGTGGCTTTCTTGTCGATTAGCCCCGCTTCATAGCACTCCATCGCAAAGGCGATACTGGTACCAATGGAGATTGTGTCCAGACCATACGTGTCACAGTAGAAGTTCATCTCGATGATGTAGTCGGAGTCGAAGATTCCGCAGTTGCTGCCGACGCCAGCGATGGTTTCGTACTCCGGACCGTCCACGTAGACTTCCTGTCCACGAAATGGGCCTGTCTTGAGTTCGAAGCCTTTGACAACATGAGCGCATGACATAGCACACCCCATCCAGCACTCGTCGAAGCCCTTGTGGAACTTCTTTCGGTAGACTTCTCTGCCAATTCTCTCTGATTCGACGTTGCTTCCAAACCGAAAGTTGTTTACTGGGAGAAGATCGAACTCGTTCATTATGCTAACAAGATGTGTAGTCCCGACCACTGCCATTTCATTCTGTTTGGGATCGAGTATTCGTATTTCCTGTGCGAGAGCAGTCCCTGTCTTCTTAACTAGTTCTGGATCTGCCGGACCGTTTGACTCAGCGGTTACTCCGCCAGAATACTTCACGACTATTGCCTTTAGTCTCTTGTTGCGAAGGACTGTTCCGATCCCGCCTCTCCCCGCTTGCTTGATTCTGTGGGTCTTACGGGCTACATCATACCATGAGGAATTGAGAGACCCCATGAGGGTGTGCTCAGCTGCTGGGCCTGACGAGATCACGGAAATGCTATGCGGTTTGTCGCCTCCAAATCTCCTGGCCAAGGTATCTGTTAGCAGGTGCGTTTGGGTAGGCAGCCCGGATCCGTCTTCTATCTGGACTATGCCATTGTCTCCGTCTATGAGAATGACGGTTTCCAACTTGGACTTTCCTTGAATCTCAAGTGCATCCCAGCCGGCAAACTTCAGATAAGGACCAAAGTACCCACCGACATTCGAATCGATAACAGATCCTGTTAGCGGAGATATCGCAACTGCAATACTTTTCCCGCTGCCCGGGTAGACTGGCGTCCCTCCCAAGGGCCCACAAGCAATGCATATCTCATTTTCCGGATCATCCCACTTAGTAATACGATCCTTCGGTAAGGCCTGCCAGAGAAGCCAAAGATCGAATCCACGGCCGCCTATGAATTTCTCCTTCATATCTTCAGTAACTGGCTTCTCGACAATGCGCATTTTTGAAATGTCGATGGACAATGTTCTGCTATTGTAGCCTCTTTCCACTTTGCCAAGCTGATACTTGAGCTCTGCAATTGCCAATTATGCAAGCCTCAGTCGATTCGAACGCAAGAAAGAGATGTGGCAGAGAGATAGGCTTTCTGTGCCTATCTACTAAGACCCAGCTGACCGTTGGTCGGACTACGAAATGTGGAGTTTCTGCTTCTTTCCCTCCCAGCTGTGGAGATTGTGCCATACTGCTTTCATTTGTAATCGACGTCCCAGTCACTGTAATATTTGCGATTGGATCTTTGTCAGGATGTGCTGAGCGATGCCCGCCAAGAGAGTTAGCGAGCGTACGATTGTTGCACCTACTGATTGGTGGAAGGCCTTGCCCCGGAAGATCTACTCGGAGCTTCAGAAACTCGAATCCAGTCAATCATGGTTCGAGGTCTACAAGATCGAGCCTGGCGTCTTTGTCTTCTACGAGCCCGGCCAGTTTGAAGAGGTCATATCATACCTAGTGGTCGGAAAGGAGAAAGCAGCTCTGATCGACACGGGATGCGGAATAGGCAACGTGAAGGCGCTTGCTGAGGAGTTCACGCGACTACCCATCGTGGTCGTGAACACGCACAGCCACTACGACCACATCGCACAGAACTACCTTTTCGATGAGGTCGCAATATTCGATGCTCCCAACGCCCGGCAAGCCGCCAAAAATGGTTGCAGCAAGGCGGAGATGTCTCACCTCCTTGCCGAGGGGATGCTCTGGAAGCCTCTGCCTGAGGATTTCGATCCTGACAGTTACCATGTGCCGCCATTCACGGTGACCTGGTGGTTGAAGGATGGCGATATCATCGATCTGGGTGACAGGAAGCTGGAAGTCCTCCACACTCCGGGTCACAGCCCCGACTCCATATGCCTCCTCGACAGAGATGCTAAGCTATTCTGGACAGGGGACACATTCTATACTGGCGCAATCTACGTTCATCTGCCCGATAGCGACCTCGACGCCTTCATACATAGCTATGAGAAGATGATCGCTCTCTCCCCACTCTATGAAACGCTCATGCCCAGCCACAACGAACCTTGGGTCGGCAAGACCGCACTTGAAGAAGTCCTAGAAGCGGCTCAAGACATCAGAGCAGACAAGGTCGAGTACATCGAAGGCATCGAGGAAGAAACTGGAACCCGAAGATACGAGTACCGCCGTTTTGCGATCATAATGAAAGCTTGCTAAAGCACGATGGCCGTGGGGGCAAGCAGTGAACAGAACCGAGGTTTTCAGAGCGCGAGTCTTTCCTGAACTTTCTGATTTGGCGGGCCCGCGGGGATGCGGCCCACTGTTATCGCGAGGGTTCAAAATCTGCCCGACCCTCACCCTCCAACCCACACAAAGTGCTCTCTGTCAGATCTCGATTATGACCGACGGAACAGCTCCGCC
>Ga0315282_10002904_pt1 | contig 31037 bp, 26 predicted proteins | sample YL17G07_20_MG_FD_203693 | JGI IMG/M metagenome (GOLD analysis project Ga0315282, IMG submission 203693) | Sediment microbial communities from Yellowstone Lake, YNP, Wyoming, USA - YL17G07_20 | ecosystem: Environmental > Aquatic > Freshwater > Lake > Sediment | place: USA: Wyoming | collected... | reverse complement strand
TCCGTTGCTGCTCATCCCACACCTCCCCTTTTGATGCGCACATAGCGCACCCCCTTGAGATCAACTGCGGGGGAAGTATCAGGCAGGAAGTTCAACCGCGAAAGATGGGTTCACCGGACGGATACGGTCACGAACATCTGGGCAATCGAGAGCACGATAATGGCGATCAGGTCTACTTGGTACATGCGTTGGCGGCCCATCAGATCTGTAACGTATCCGAAGGCAGCGCCGCCTACCAGCAGTCCGACCAACGCTGAGGCGCCGATTGACCCCTCCCAAAAATTATCCAGTTTGAGTTGGGGGGCCAACTGCACCAGTGCGATACCGATAATGACCAGGATATATCCGTCCAAGAAGGGGCCGCCGCTTGAGTAGAGGGTAAGACGTTTCAAGAACGGGGTCAGAGGAGAGTCTTCCACCAACGATCGATGACCTGCCATTTTCCTCACCCGCATCCTACACGGTATACTTTTCGTACATGTGACGACACGGCAAGCCACGCGCAATCCACAATTGCCGTTTTGACGGCAAAAGGTAAAAACTATCCAGCGTGAATCCGTCGCCAGGGCGAGCGGGGTGTTGACAGATATTCAGTCCCGGCGCGACCCCGTGGTCACTCAGGAAAGTCGCCACCAATTCGCCGCTAATCTGACCGCAATGCGCTTTGGCAAGGCTGGACATCTGTCTGGCGCGAGAAAGGCTATTGGCATTGAGTTTCGGGGGAACGTCCTGATTGCTCAACCGGCGCATTTCTTCGCTCTCGAAATGGTTGGCGCGTACAATCCAATCCACGCACTCGATGGCGTGGACTTTTCCTGGCAAGCCTTCGACCACCCAGACTTCACCCCCCGCATCGGCGAGAAAGAAGATGAAGGCTCCCGCATTGCGGGTGTTCTGTAGCAAGGTGATCGCTTCGCGGCACGTTCGGCGCGTGAAAATTCCTGCAATTAACGCATAAGTTGGAACGCCTACCTCGCAGGGGAAGACTGGATACAGCCCCGAACTGGTCCACACCAGCGACAAACCATGTTCATTCATGCCAGCGGCGGCCCAGAGTCCAGGGTAAGTGTAGGTCAACGTAGCCGGCATTGAGCCACTGCGCAGTTGAAGGAGGCCAGACCAGGGGTAAAGAGACGAGCTCCAATCCCAGTTCTGGCCAATCACCGCCGAGCCGTCTGGAGTGCCCTTTCCTCTAGCACCGATGCCTGTGCAACTATGAACGTGACAGATCTCTTCATGCAGCAAGACCAGGACAATCTCCTGAAGTGAGCGTCCACTCCCTTCTGCCATGCCTTGGATAAACTCGAAGACGGGCTTTTCCCATTCCTCTAAAATCTTGCTACAGCGTTCTGCGTAAGCCAACCTGAGTGTATCGGGGTGAAGTTCCTGGTGGAGAAAAACGCCTATGGCTTCTGCCTGGCTGCTGCCGTAGCCACGTCCACAATTACGAGCCGTCCCACGAAACTCAGCCAAATGGTAGAGGCTCTTCTCTCTAGGGTGCGTTGACTGTGTTTCTTCAGCAGAGATGCCGTCGATCAACGCTGCGACCGAGCCATTCGTAGCAGGTAAGCCGCCGGCCAAACAAAATGCCGACAAACCCAGGCGTCTCAGCATGCGCCTTCGATTCATGGATCGCCCCCCATCCGCAATTCGGTCACGTTTGCCTCACTTCCTCTTCGCGATGCGCCTCATCCGCACGGGAGACTATTTTCTCCAACTCTCTCTCGATCTTCTCTGGGATCGGCGGCGGGTCATAGTGCTCAATCAGGTCCAAAACTTTGTCGTGTATACGCGCCTTGAGCGCCTTCCCTCCCCTTGATTGCCAGGTGTCCCAATTGGAGCGATCCAGCAGCTCGGGAACCCAGAATTCATTCCGGAAGTGCTTCATCGTATGCTCGTCCATCAGGTAGTGGCCCCCCGGTCCGACCCGGCGGATTGCCTCCAGCGCCAGATGCTCTGCGTCCACCGGCACGCCGCGCAAAATCCGTTTGACTGCCGAGATGATCTCATTGGACATCACCAGCATGTCGTAAGAGCCGTTTAAGCCGGACTCCAGATACCCCACGTCATGGATCAAGTTGGCCCCCGAAAGCGCGGCGAAGGCAATCGACAGCGCCGACTCCATGGCTGCCTGCTGATCGAGGGTCTTCGAGTCCGAGCAGCCGGCGGTTGAAAACATGGGCAGACCAAGGTATTGAGCGATGTTGGTCATGGCCGCGCTGAGCAGAGATAATTCGGGCGCGCCATAACTGAGCACGGTCGTCGTCATATCAAGGATAGACATGACCCCGCCTATGATGACTGCCGCTCCTTTGCGTTGGAGCTGTGCGATCACCAATCCCGCCAGACACTCCGCCAGGCCTTGGACAAGCGTGCCCGCCATGGTGGCAGGGCCCGTGGCGCCGCAGATTGGACAAGGAGTGTAGATCACGGGAATATCGTTCTCGGCGGCAAAGAGAAGTTTTTCGACGGCCTCGCGGGAGTTGTCGAGGGGCGAACTGGGTTCGACGTAAACGGCGAAGAGGGGGAGTTTGCGCCATTCGTCCCTTCCGCCGATTACTGCGCAGGCCATCTCCAGTTGATCGGCCAGTCCCTCCCGGTCCACGGCCGTAAGGACCAAGGGTTTGGTTGTGCCGCGCAGCATAGCCAGCAGTTGATGGCGGTCGTAGGTACCCACCGGCACGTCGGAGGTCAATCCCACCGACATGTGAAAGTCAATCTGGGGGAGGGCTTCCGTGATTTTCGCACCACGGTAAATGTCTTCCTTGGTGTAGCGGCGACGCTCAGCGGTGTAAGGATCGGTTAGGAAGGGGCAGTCGGAACCGGTCCCGAAGTAGATCTGGTTTTTCTCTAGGGCGATACGCTTTTCCCGGTCGCGGCCCCCAAGGACCACGCGTGATGGCGCGGACTGGATGCTGGCCTCAACGAGCCAGGCCGGCATGTGTACGAGATTCTCACCCTCGATCACGCACCCCGCCCCCCGCAAAAGGCTCAGCGCGTGCTCTTCGTAAACGCGCGTGCCCGTTTGCTGCAAGACCTCCAGGGCTTCATAAACGATCTGTTCAATCTGATCTTCGGATAAGATCGTTAGGCGGGGCGTCACATTCATCTGGTAGTTGACTCGCACGAGGGCCTCTCTTCATGAAAGAATGAAGTAGCGCGGGCGTCTCGCCTTCCGCGCGACAGTTTGCGTCCCTTCTCGCTTTACTCGCGCCAAAACATCTCCTGCTTGATCTCGCTTCCGGGTGGGATCACGAGAAAATCGTCCGTTGATTCCCCGAGTTGCGGCGCTCTTGTAACCAGTTGTTTGACGAACTCATCGGAGCCTAGGCGTTCTTCGCAGCGAAATCCCCAGCGGGCCGCGCAGAATGCCGCGACTTCAACTGCCCGGCTCCGGCAGAGTTGGAGCTCAGCGCGCGTCGGTGCGACCAGGACCAAGCGCTTATAATTCCGGTATTGTGCGTCAATGATCCAATCGGCAGTCTCCCGGTCATACTTCTCCACCAGCGCCTGGTACTCATCGAGCGGATTACTGCCGCTCTCCAACCAGCCTTTAGTCAGATAGTAGGTCCCCGGCTCGGAGGAGAAATCCTCGAGGTAACGTTTGTGGGATCCCAGAAACATCGTGATGCAGTCGTGTACGCGCGGCACGATCAGCGTGTGCGCGCGCGCCTTCAAGCCCACCAGTCCATTTCCACACAGACCGTAACCGAGGATGATCACCGACGGACTCAGGATTTGGTCAACTTTTTCTTGGAGTGCGGCAACCATTAAGGCTGGTGTGCGGTGCAGACCATACTCCATAAACACAGTCGAAATCGCTGTCTCGACCAAACAGGTCTCGATCAGACTCTGCACCACCTTGCAGGCAATAATCACTCGGGGCTTATGAGGCTGCATGGACCAGCTTCTTTGCAATCTCCGCCGCATCCGCTGCGGTCGCGCCATACGAATCAGCGCCAATCTCCTGGGCGAAATCGGCAGTCACGGGAGCGCCGCCCACCAGAACTTTCACCCCATCGCGCAGGCCCGCTTGTTTGAGCACCGTAATGGTCTGACGCATGGCGCGCATGGTGGTGGTCAACAAGGCCGAAAGCGCCAGGATATCGGGTTTCTGCTGCCTTACCACTTCCAAGAATTTCTCCGGCGATACGTCTCTACCCAGGTCCACCAGCTCAAAGCCGGCTCCTTCCATCATCATCCCCACCAGGTTCTTCCCGATGTCGTGCAGATCGCCCTTGACCGTGCCAATCACCACCTTGCCTACCATCTTCGTTCCCGCCTGGGCCAGCAGAGGTTTGAGGATATTCAGGGAAGTCTGCATGGCGCGCGCGGAAAACAGCACTTCCGGGATGAACTTCTTCCCTTCCTTGAATTCGCTGCCCACCACCTGCATTCCCTGGATAAGGCCTTGGTTGAGAATGTCCTGCGCGGTCAGTCCGGCCGAGAGGACTGACGAGGTCAGGCCCTCAACCTCCTTCACGCGGCCGTCGATGATCGCATTCCGTAATTGCACAAGAGCGTCGCTCATTTCATACTCCTTTGCTTCCCGGCGGGTTTGATGTTCTTCAGCAGCCTAATTTGAAGACGCGTACCGCGCTTCAGCATTGGCCAAAATGGCCTGGATTTGGTCCTGGACTTCAGGCGCAAGCGGCATGGAGCGATAATTCCGCAGTATATCTTCGAGATAAATTTGCACGCGCTCTCCCATCGAACGAGCGCCGTCCGCTTTCCACTCTTCCCAACGCGAACGATCGAGCAGACGGGGGAACCAGAATTCGCGTTTGAAATAATTCAACGTATGGTCAGTACCCAGGTAATGACCCCCCGGGCCCACTTCATGAATCACCTGCGATGCCAACGTCTCGGGGCTCACCTCAATCCCCCGCAAAAGCCGCTTGACGAAGCTGATGACCTCGTCGCTCAGAGTCGCCATCTGCAGCGAACCCGTCATCGCTCCTTCGATAAAGCCCACGTCGTGGATCAAGTCCGCGCCGGACAAGCCGGCGAACAGGATGGAGATCGCGCCTTCGATGGCGGCCTGTTCGTCGACGGCCTTGGAATCCGTACACCCCGCCGTGGACCACACCGGCAAGCCCAGGTGCCGGCCCATTTCAGCCAAGGCTGCTGATTGCAGCGACAATTCCGGGGCGCCGTACGCAAGGCTCGAATAGTGCATATCCATGATCGAAACGACCCCGCCCATGACGAAGGGCAAACCTGGACGGATGGCTTGCGAAATAACAAGACCATGTAACGATTCACAAAGCGCCGTAACCAAGACGCCCGCCGAGGTCGTTGGGGCGGTGGCGCCACACATCGGACAGGGCGTGTAGACGATGGGAATGGAATGCTCAGCGCAGTAAATAAGCTTCGCCGCGGCTTCGCTATTCGCCACCAACGGAGAGAGCGGCTCAGCATAAAAGATGTAATTAGGTCTCGCTCTAAATGCTGCCTCACTTCCCGCTACGGCCATGGCGATGTGGTGGATGTCACGACAGGTTTCCAGCGTATACGACCACGCTACAATTGGCTTAACGGTGTTTGCGATCATGTCCGCAAATTCGTACACGTCGGCCAAATCCGGTGTCACATCGCTGATCACGCCGAGCGATTCAACAAAATCGATATTGGGCAATGCGTCGCAGACTCGAGCAACATCACCCGCGTCTTTGCGCAGGTACTTGCGTCGTTTGCCGGTGAGGGGATCAATCACGTACGGGCAGGTGGGTCCGGGGCCGTAATGTACCTGATTGGGCCCGATCACGACATCTTTCTCCGCGGCGCCTTCTCGGCTGTACACCTTGAATGAGGAGGGAGCAGTGAGCAGCGCCTTACGAATCAGATAGCTGGGGATATGCACGCGCGCGCCATCCACCGATGCGCCTTGCGATTGGAGAATAGCCAATGCTTCCTCATTGAAAACGTCGACGCCCGGGTCCTCCATGATCTCAAGGGCGGATCGAAAGACCTCCTCCCGCTGATCCTGCCCCAGGACCTCGAACTGCACTGTAGCATTAGCTTGATAATTTACGCGCACTCTCCGCCTCCCCCTCTTTTTGCGGCGGCCTGCATGATACCCCTTTCTCGTTGCAGTGCTTCATCTTTGACGGCTGCATAGTGTAAGCGAATCTTCGAGTTGCACCAAGGTATTTTCGATGTCGCTTTCCGTATGCGCGAAGGAAATCGACCACTGCTTGGTCTGGAGTGGAAACACGTATACCCCGCGGTCGATCAGGGCCTGCCGCATCCCTTCATCCACGGTGGCATCGTGGTGAGCAGCCAAGTCATGCCAGTCCACTGGACAATGATCCATAAAATAGAGGCAGCAGGCGGAACCCTGGCGCGCCAGCTTGGCATTGACTCCCAGTTTCCGAGTGATGCGCTCGATGCCCTCCTCAAGCATCCCGGCTAGCTGCTCGACACGGCGGTGCACTTCACCATCGTTCATCAACAGGCGCTCAATGGTTGCGATGGCGGCGGCGGTGGGGATGGGATGGGCGTTGTACGTCCCCGCGAGAAAGACGCGCTTTGAGGCCTCCGGATGCACAAACAACTCCATGATCTGCTTTTTCCCGCCGAGCACGGCGATGGGGTAGCCATTGGCCAGCGCTTTGCCCATCACGATGAGGTCTGGCATCACGCCGCAAAGCAGTCCATACCCCCCCACAGCATGCCGGAAGCCCGTCTTCACTTCGTCGAAGATAAGAACGAACTTGTACCGGTCCGCGAGCCTGCGCAATCCTTCCAAATAACCAGGAGCAGGCTTTACCACACCAATGTTCTGAAGGATAGGCTCGGTAATCAGCGCCGCCACTGCGTACTTTTGGCAGACCCAGTCGACCGAATCCAAATCATTGAAATTGACCGGATGAACCAGCCGGGCATGATCGCTGGGGATTCCCGCTGAGATCGGAATGTAGGGGTACTCACCCGGCGACACGCGCGGTCCGAGCACGTTTAACGGCGTCATCACGTTACAGGAAACATCGTTATGCCAGCCATTGTAGCCGCCTTGCATCACAATGATGTGGTCTCGTCCGGTCACGGCGCGGGCCAGTCGGAGCGCTTGGTAGGTGGCTTCACTTCCGCTGTTGAGGAACTGCACGGTCTCGGCGGCCGGAACATGGGTGCAGATCAGCTCGGCCAGACGCCCCTCGAGTTCCGTCGTACCAGAGCCATAAAGACTGGCCCGGCCATCCACCAGGCGGGCCACTGATTCTGTCACATAGGGATCGTTGTGTCCTAGAAAAACCGCAGCAAAGGCGGCATGGTAGTCGATATATCGGTTTCCATCCGCGTCCCAAAGATACGCCCCCTCCCCTTTGACGAAGACAATGGGGGGATTCGTGGCTCGATTTACGGAAACGACCCCCCCGGGAATGAAGCGACGATTCGCCTCCAGAATCTCGGCGGATTTCGGATAAGAACGCATGTGCCAAGTCCTTTCCTTGCGACTCCCGCAGAATTCGCGGGTGGTCCTGCTACCGATTCGCGAGTCTCCCCTACGCCCGCGACTTCATGCTGAGTGTGTTAAAACCGCCTCGCCGGAATTTCGTCCATGGCCCTAACCTGTCTCGCCCAGAGAGGTGGGCTCCTACGGTGCCCCACGCCACTTTGCGACCTTCTCCTCAATCAGCTTGTCTAGGTGGAAAGGGAGTTCGTCACTCAACTCTTGTTCGACACATCCGCGCTTGAACAGCGAGCGGAATCACAGCGGGAGTTTGTAAAGCGGCGTATCATTCAGCTTTCAGCTCTCAGCCTTCAGCTATCAGCGAGCTTCAGTGCCAGAGTAGGCTGAAAGCTGATCGCTGACGGCTGACAGCTACATTTCACCCCGTGGCGGGGCGAGCGGCTTTCCGCGCCGCGCTCAAAACCGCGCGCAAACGCCTGCCCACAATCACGTCTTCGCCGGGCCGCATGGTCACGGAAACGATCTGCAACTGATCGTTGCTTTCGGGCTCTTTGCGATTCGGGTAACCCTCTTCGACGGCGGGGACCAGGCTGGGATTGCTCCTCGTCAACACTTCGATGCGAGGCTCGCCTTCGCTGAGCTTCTGAGCGCAGTCCGCCACGGTGAATCCCCAGGCCTGTTGGTCCCAAGTGATCGTCAGCGTCGGATAACGATTGCCCCCTTGGGGAATTTGGATGTCGGTCTTCACCCCTGGGACGGTCTCGACGAGCTTGGCGATGCGCTGCACGCGCCCATTCCATTCGCGGGTAAGGGGGTTGAGGTCCAGCTTGAGCCAGGTTTCCACCGCGGTCAGGCAGCCTATAATCTCTTCCTTGCCGACCTTCATGGGGCGGCAAACCGCTCCTTCCCAGGGACTACAGTTGGCCACGGCAGCCTCGATCAGGTCCTTGCGTCCCAGCAACAGGCCGCTGCATTGCGGCCCCATGAGTCCCTTGCCGCCGCTGAAGGTGTAGAGGTCCGCCCCCATCTTTGCATAGAGCTTGATGTTCTCGATGGGAGGGATGCCGGCCGCGTCGTCGAGCAGCAGAGGGACTTTGGCGCCCTTGGCGATGGCGATCTCTTTGCTCAATTGCTCGCCGAGGTCGGTAGTGTAAATCATGGCAGTCTGCTCATTGAGGGCGTTCTGTAGTTCCTCGAGGGAATGAACGAGGACCAGCTTTCCGCCCGCCAGCCGGATCGCACTATCAAAAGCGCTTCGTCCACCGACCATTACCACCTCGTGCTTGAGTCCGGTAGTATCCGGAAGCTGCCAAATTTTCGCCGGGTCATTGCCCGCTATGCAGGCCGCGGTGGCGGCGGCCATTGCTCCCGCAGCGCCGGAAGTCACCATTCCCGATTCGGCGCCGGTGAGCTCGGCCAAGCGTTTCCCGACCGCATGTTGGAGCTCGACGATAAGCACATAGTGCTTCGCCGCTTCGAGCTGGGCGGCGCGCACCTCGGGCAGTTCCAAGGAGCCGCTCAGATAGGTCCAAGTTCCTCGGCAGTTGATGAGCGTCCTGACGCCCAGGCGACGGTAAACGTTCTCAGCCGGAGCTTTCCCGACGGCTTGTTGCACGTTCGCGAAGAGATCTTGGGCAGCGATTTGGCCCATCAAAGGCAGCGCCGCCACCCATTTCATAAAATTACGACGATCAAAGGAAGCGATTAGGTTTGCCATGTTTTCCTCCATTCATTGTTTGCCCTGTAGCGGCGGCTTTACGCCGCCACCTGGCGAGGTAAACTCGCCGCTACCCCGCCCGGCGCTCGTCCCCTCCTCATTGAGGAGGGGCGTAAGGGGTGGTAGAAGGGCGAAATCGTGCGCACTCGCCAAAACTCAATCCTCAGGGTTAGGGAAAGGAAACCGTGAGCGCACGGCCAGGATATGCGCCTTCGCGCCGGGCTCCGGGCTGTTGTAAAAACCGACGGTGCAGTTCAGGCGGAAGAAATACGCATCGCCCCCTCTGGCCGCGTGCAGGCCCTCGATGCCCTCCATTCCGCCTCCGGCTACGATCTTACCATGGCCATCCAAAACAAGGTAAATCTCCTCGGCTGTATCATGATGGTGTGGCGTATTCGTACCTCCGGGCGCGAAATCCATGAGGAAGAGGCTGGTGACGACGTATCCGGCGGCGATTTTGTCTCGCGTGCTCTTCCGATCGCCGACCAGGAGCTTGTACAGCACGGAGGACGGATGCCCTCCCACGGTCTGCTCCTTGACCTCATCCATGTTGGCCAGCAGGAGCTTCCCCGGCGGCTCCAGGGTTATCCCCGCAGGAATCTTAAACCCCATGACCAGCAATCGGCAGGGCTGAGCGGCAGAACCGGAGATCGTATGCGTAAGACCCGGGGGAAGATACATGAAGTCATTTTTCCGTACTGGAACTTTTTCTTCACCGTATTGCAGAACCCCGCTCCCTTCCAGGATCACGTAGATCTGCTCCTCGCGTGGGTAGGTCACCGGGCGGCAGGCTCCCTGGCGGTCTACCTTGACCTCCCCGAATCGCGCCACGCTCCGGGCGACGTGGGTAAGGGAATCGCCCTCGCCAATTATCGGCTGGTAGTGGCAGGCGCCGGTGCTTAAATCAACCGTCTTCTCCGCGATGTCCGGCAAGAAACGATGCACCCAGGTCGGATCGACTTGGGCCGTGCAAATGGAGCTACAGAGGCTAAGGCCGACCGTTACGAGCGCAATGACAGTAAAGCTAGGGTTCTTGGTCAGCATCCTAAGAAATTGGAGGATAGCTTGGAAGAAATTCTCGACGTGGTTCACTCGTTGCATATCTCGGCACTCCTCTCTCAGTTGTCAGTTTTCAGTCCACAGTTCTCAGTGCCTGCTGGCCTCAGAGGAGGATCACGCACGGGCTGTGCGAATGGGCAACGAAAGCTCTCACTGATAACTGAAGACTGATTACTGAGAACTTCTCCTATAAGATTGACGTCCTGATGCTTAGAAGTATAGCATCAAGATGTGAGAACAACCTTAACCCTCGACGACGACGTGGCAGCTAAGCTCCGGGCCGAAGCACGGAAGTCCGGGGAGCCCTTCAAGCAGATCGTGAACGATTGTCTCCGCCTCGGCTTGAGCGCCCGCTCCAAAGCCGCTTCTGCTCCACCTTTCAAGGTGAAAACACGGCCCCTGGGCCTGCGCCCGGGATTCAGCTACGACTGCGTGTGGAAACTCATCGAGCAGATTGAGGGCCCTCTCCATTTGTAGTTGTCAGTTCTCAGTCCTCAGTTCTCAGGCCCCCCGCTCTCACAGCAGGGTTATGCAGTGGCTGTGCGGATGGCCGACGCCGACTCTGACTGATAACTGAAAACTGATGACTGAGAACTGCCTTACGATGTTCCCAGGACCAAGCCAATAGCGGCGGAGAGCTTTTGCCAGTGGGCTTGCTCCTGCTCCAGATACTTGCCCCCCGCCGCCGTCAAGGAATAGAACTTGGCGCGGCGGTTGCTATCCGACTCTCCCCACTTGGCCTTAATCCAGCCGTTTTGCTCGAGACGATGCAGGGCGGGGTATAAGGCCCCTTGGTTGACTTGCAGGACGTTCTTCGAGACTTGTTTGATCCTCTGCGCGATACCCCAGCCGTGCATGGGCTCGAGCGCCAGGGTCTTGAGGATCAGCACGTCTAATGTGCCTTGTACAAGGTCAGTCGGTTTGCTCATCGCTGTTCCTCTCAGTTATCGACAGGTAAATCTACAGGTCCTCTTGTCAATAGTCAAGGGAAGAAGGAAGCCTGGGTACTCACAGAGCTTGCTGCGCGGCGCCAACCGCGGCCCTCCGTACCTTTAACAACCTGTATTTTCAACAACATTCCGGCATTAAGCGACTAAGCACCTTTGTTTTCATAGACATTCCGGCTTGGTTCCGGAGATCCCGGCAATGACCCTTTGTTTTCATAGACATTCCCGCTTCGTTCCTTCAATTTTGAAGAATTCTTTCCTTGCTTCCCATTGCAGGCAAACTTTTTGTCCGTCGTGCGGAGAGCTCAATTTGTCCAATTTGGGGGTGCCCTCGGGTGTGCGTGGAGCGTTCCCGACAGAGTGTGACATAGGAGGGAACACGGAAGACGAAACAAGGTGTAGGCAACAGGCAGCATATTGAACCCGGCAACGGTCTGACCTCTTGCCCGGCCTCATGCTAGAACCATAGCCTATCTATTTTCGTTTGTCAAGAGACAGGAAGTCTGGGGGGCGGCCCCAGGGCGGCGGGCACAAAAAGCGTGCCCTTGCCCACGGCTGCTCAATTTGAACCCCTTCGGGGGTCTGGGCGGAGGACAATGCTCCTCGTCTGCCACGGACTCTGGCGACGGCGCGCTTGAGGTGCCGAGGCCTGAGACCTGCCGAGCGCGCTTGGCGGCGGGCCTTACGAACCAAGCCATCGAACTCCTCCTTGATTCCGTCCACCATTCGCCAATTAGACCGACAGAGCGAGGTTCCTCACTGCGCTCGGAATGACAGAGCACGGCCCAGCAGCTCAGAGCAAGGTCACGGTATAGAACCTGGCGGGCGCCTCGTGCGGAGACGTGAGCGCCATCTTAACCCCGCCCACGTCAATTTCTGCCTGGACGTAATAATCCATCAAGGGGCCGCCTTCTTGCCATTTGAGCTCGCCAGTGTAAGTTTTGCGACCGACCAAGCTCATGGATGACGAACTCCAACTGTCCGAGTCTTTGGCGCGAGTAAACAGGGTGACGCGGGCTACTTGCCCCGCTCCCGGCACCACGGCTGAGATGCGCGCGTGTTCCCCTTTGCGCAGGACCGTCGGACGTGTGGGAACAAAGGCTCGAGGCTTTGCCTTCGCGTCGGGCTGCCGCACTTCCGCGAACAATCGCTCCGTCTCGTGTGGCAGCTCGCCGAGGAACTCCTTCATCGAGGCCCGCAACCGATACAAAGCCAGCCGTTCGTACTTGTTGTGCATCGAAGCCAGTTGGCCAAGATCATTCCTGGTGCTCACAATCTCCTGGTATTCGAGCAAAACCTCTCGAACCAGAGGCGCCAACTTGAGCCAGAGCGGCACACCTTCCGTCACAATCAACTTGCGCGCTTCCTCCGCCTTCTTCTGCTTCTTTAATTCACTCGCCTGCTGAAGTTTCTGATTCAGATGGAACGCCAGTGACCATGATTCGGAATAGGGAGTGAGGAACTCGACGAAGCGTGTGAGGTAATTGAGGCGCTCGCGCTCCGCCGTACTCGAGGCCGCATCGGTGAGGGCGCGTAGCTGCCGTGCCACCTCCGCCTGCGATTTCTTTACACTCTCGGGGGGTTCGTAGCCATCCCAGAACTGGAAGGCCTGGCCATAGTCACCCGAATATTCGTGGATTTCGCTGTGGCCATTCTTGATCTCGCCCGTCCACGAGCACAGAACCAGCCGGTCGCGGTCCGTGTCCTCCAAGACCTTTGCCAATTTGCCGGCGCGGGGCGCACGGGCCTGGGCCGAGGCAAAAGCCTGGAAAAATCTGGTTGGGGTCAGCTCTTTGTTCCAGGAGTAGCCGGACTGAAAGCCGGCGTCGATATCCATGATGCGATGCCGCCAGTGGATGCCCAACAACCCCTGGCATCCATACTGTTCCGCCAGGTCCATATCCCGCACGAAGCGGGCGACATGGAACTGCGGCTGCCACATGGCCGGATCATCCTCGAGCCAGGGAATCGGCCAGCGTTCACGAGCTTCGAGTTTTCCATACTCCTCGCTCACTGGGTCCCAACCCAGGTTGTCGCTGAGCGAAGAGAAGATGATGTCTTCCGGCAGGGCTTTGTGGAAGTGCGCGAAATGCCGGGACACGCCGCCCCAGCCGGAAATCACCAGGCGTTTCTCGGGGGCGTGGCGCTTCAGAAAATCATAGGCTTGCTTGAAAGGAGTGACCGAGAGCGGAACGTTCTGCCTTTGGCTTTCCCAGCTCATTCCTTCGTCTTCCCACAACCAGACGTAATCCAGGGTGGGATAAGCCTCTAGAAGCCGCCCCAGGCGCGCCTCCAGGATGTCCTTGGCGGCTACCGACTCGGGAGCGATGTGCGGCCCCGGGATCTTTCCTTCGCCCGAGGTGTAGTACGCCTCCGGGGGAGTGGCGCGGTAAATCTCGTCGGGGACCTGATAAGGCTCAAACCCTACGCCAGTGCGGATGCCAAGCTGCTTGGCGTACTTAAAAGCCTCTCCCCACAATTGCTGCGCTAGTTCCTCCGCTTCCCAACAACTCCGGGCTTTGGTGGTGGCTTCCGAGCCAAAGACCTCGTCCGCGAAAAAGTCTGGAGCCCCCATGCCGTACCGTGAAGTTCGCTCCGGCAGATAGCCCCAGCGGTTGGTCGCGCTCGTGTCGGTATAGGCCAGGTGGCCGGCCCCGGCATATTCAAACGAGAGGAACGACTCAGCCCACTGGTTCGCGCCGGAATAGACATGGACACCCAGGGTGTTGAAGCGCATGCGAACCATGGCCTCGAGGTAGGCGCGCCAGTCTTCGCGGTTGTAAACCGTGATGCAATTGAGAAAGTCCGGCCAAGGCACCAACCCGCGCGCGTTGAAGCGTGGCTGCGCCTGCCAGGAATGGCCGACAGGCGGCAGATCGAGGGCATGTGCCGGCTCCAGCGGGTAGACTTCGCCATCCAGCCCGAAGAAGGCCCCCTGACGCTCCAGGAAGTCGAACACCGCGTAAGGAACAGCCTGAGGTGTAGCGGCCGTCAATCGGACCCGAGAAGCTTTGCCGCCTGCGGATTCGTGAGAGATTTCGTAGGCTTCAGGATGCTTAAAGGCCTCCTTATTGACCGAGAGAGAGAAGATGATGCCAGCCGCCGGCAGTACGCCTTCGCCCGGGAGAGCTTGCACAGGTTCGCGCGCGAGCCCCAGATTCCGCAAGCCACGCGCCAGCTCGCGAGATGCCAACTGTTCCGGAAAACCCGAATGAGGCTCGCGCAGGATCCACACCGTATCTGTTGATCCGAACCTGGCTTGCATCTTTAGGCCAGAGGAATTTGACGCGGGACCGCTCTGGGACGCAGCGGGATTGGCCGCAGCTTCCCCCTCTGCCGACAAGGCTGCATTGGCAATGAGCGGCGCGGCGCCCAAACCGAGAGCGGAGCGATGAAGGAATTGCCGCCGTCCGATGTGTTGATATGGTTTCATGATGCCACCTCCAATTTAAGAATGGTTCAAGACCTCACTTTTTCGTGTGCCGGCAACCATCGGGGATGGTCAGCACCTTGTTCGTCCACGCCGCGAGTGAGCAGCCGCTGGTTCTTTCCATCGGCATCCATCACCCAGATTGCCGGCGTCTCGCCAATCCCCGCTCGGCAGAAGAGAATTTGTTTGCCGTCCGGGGAACAAGTGGGGCGAAAGTCCCATTGCGGAGGCTCGCTGTGAGTCAGCCGAGTGGTCGAGCTATCCATGGGATGCAAAAGGCAGATCTCGGTGCCGCCGCGAGCTTTCTCAGGCTTGTAATCGCTATTGAAGTGGTTAGTGTCTGTACGCTGGGGTTGGTATTCCCACACGGGTTGCGAGCCGGGCAGCTTGCGGTTATACACAATAGAGCCGTCCGGACACCATTCGGGCACGTTTGAGCCTCCGCCGAAGTGCTTGGGATTTCCGTAGGAAGCCGCAAACCATTGGCTCTGCCCCTCGGTCAGCACTCGATTTTCGGAACCGTCGGGCCTCCCAATGCATATGTCCGCCCAACGGTGGCCGGGGTCGGTCTTGTAATGGCAGTCTTCGTAGACTATCCAGCGGCCGTCGGGAGACCAGCTCGTCGAGAAATACAAATGATCGGGATGGCTGGCGACCAACACGCGATCGGTCCCATCAACGTTGCAGTTGAAAACCCGGTAGCCATGAGGTGGCGGCCCCGCGGCATGATAGGCGATGCGCTTGCCGTCCGGGCTCAGGCTGACTCCATACGGGAAGCCATCCTCAGGCCGCGTGATCCGCTGCTGATGACTGCCGTCCAGGTCCATACTGAACAGGCATGACTGGTCGTTAAGCAAAATGACTTGCACAATCATCCGCTCCTCGCCCGGCAGAATCACACAGGGCGCATAAAAAGGAGCAATGCGTTCCTTTTTCGCGATCTCGGCAAGAGAGCTGTTTCCCAGGTCGTAAATCCAAGTGTGAGTAGGAATCTTGTGATAATACTCGCTAAACGATTTGCCATTCGGATTAGTATTCTCCAGGCTGGAGAGGATCACACGCCGGCCATCCGAGAAGAACGCGTATGGCTGCCATAAAGCCTGGTTGGGAACGTTGAATTCCAGATAGCGCAATCCGGTTCCGTCAGCCTTCATGAGTCCGAGTCTGCTGCCTTGTCCTGTCGGCCACATTCCCGGTGAGACGAAGAAGAAGCTTTGACGGCTGGCCCCGCCACGCCGGGTGCCGGATTGACTTTCTTTTGAGAGGCAAGGGAAGGGAAGGAGGCTTAGGCCAAGCATCTTAAGGAATTCTCGTCGCGCTGCCTTCTGTGCGATCATGCAGTTGGCTCCTGAATTAGTTGGTTCTTGCCGTCGGCGCCGATTTCAGGCGGAGCGAGCCGGGCCTTGAGGCCATTCGCTCCCTGGAGGAGCGGGCGAAGCCCGCCTTGGAGTGCGGTAGCGCCAGCTACCGCCTTAACGATAGCTCGCTATGGCGAGCGGCTGCAACCAGCCGGCAGGCCGTGTGAGGAGCGGCCTGGGTCCACGGCGGTAGCTAGCGCTACCGCAGTCCAAGGCGGCAGCTCCGCTGCCGCACTCCAAGCGGCCCTGTCTACGACGTTCCCGGCAAGACGGCGTCGAGGGGCAAACCCCGGTAGAAGCGCGCCAAGGCGGCAATGTTGCGGTCGTTGGCGCCAAATCGATCTTTTCCCGTGAACGCAGCGATGGGTTTGGCGAGGTAGTCTGCAATCGGCAGCGGCAGCGAGTTATCGCGCGGTTCGGCGAAGCCGTAGAAATCCAGGCCGCGGTTGTTGGGGTCAGCCAGGAATTTCTCCGCGTCGTGGGTGGGCCACCCGACCAGGTTCTGGATCAAGCGGGTGCGCTCGCCTGCCATGCGCCGGCCGGTTTCGTAAAGCTTGGGGTCCGGCGATTCGTTCATTACCCAGTCGACTTCCTTCAGCATGGGTGAGTTGTGGATTGTGGGATCAGCCATATTATTTACGGAAAGCCACAGGACGCATTTGGGATTGGCTTTATCGCGAGCCTCTTTGATGCGCGCCCAGCAACGGTTGATGGCCTTGCGCTCGTACTCGAGCTTGTCTTCCGCAGCCGGCGTTCCGCTCGTGGGAAAAGCTTTGCCGGTCAATTGGGTAAACAGTTTCTGCTCTGCCGGCAGCCAACCCTGCTGCCGCCGCTGGTCAGAAGGGTTCCAGACCCAGTCAAGCATGGTGCCGTTCATGCCGGTCTTCTTCATCGCATCGCCCATGGACCGAGCAAGGTAATCCAAATATTCATTGGTGAAGGGGATATGAATGTCGGAAGGGGCACCGTAACTCAAATCGGGATGGTCTTTGCCCCACTTGGCGTTGGCGCCGATGCAGAAATAGCCCATCACCAGCATCCCTCTTTTATGGGCAAGCTCGACAACTTCGCTGAGGAAGTTGTGTTTCAGGCCCGGCTGCGGGGGCACGAAGCCCCCCTTGTACCAGGCGTAGCCGTTGCAGGAAACGGCAAACGTCTGAATCACGTTGGCTCCCAGCCCCTCGTACCACCGCACATGCTCTTCTGGAGAAGCCTCTGCCCAATGGCCCGGCGGAGCAAAAAGGGTCACTTCCTGCACCGCCCGCGCATCGCCGGACTTGTTCGGCTGGTTCACGCGCGCCCAATTGAAGTCAATACAAAACGCCTTGATCTGCTTGGGGATGGTAAGGTTTTCTGAGGCCGCCTTGCTTGTGGCGCTCATCATTCCCGTGCACGCAGCCGCGGCAACGACCTGTCCAAGAAATCTCCTTCTGGTCATCATTCCAACACCTCCTACAAATTCGTTGGCAGTGTTCTATGGAGTGTCCCATTTTGAGTGTAGCGCCGATCTTTAGGTCGGCAAGTGCCGGCCTGAAGGCCAGCGCTACGAGTCAAACTAGGACACGCCTAAAAATTCGTTAGGAGTATATTACGAAGTTTTGTCAAAGAGTATGGGGATGGAGTATGCTATGGAACTTTCATCTCCGATAGTCCTCGAGTCGGAACGATGAGCGAACCTTTGGCGCAAGCTTCCAATTCGACGCAGGCGAGCGAGCCGCCGCAATTACAGCGGCGGCTGGGCATCCTCAACGCCACTTCCATCAACATGTCGAACATGATCGGCATCGGGCCCTTCATCACGGTTCCGCCCATCCTGGCCACGATGGGCGGGCCGCAGGCGCTCATCAGTTGGTTCGTCGGGGCGCTTCTCGCCATTTGTGACGGGCTGGTGGTTTCCGAATTGGGCGCCGCCCTGCCGGGCTCGGGTGGACCTTACGTGTTCCTGCGCGACACCTTCGGCCGCGAGCGTTGGGGCAAACTGATGGCCTGGATGTTCATCTGGCAATTTCTCTTTTCGGGCACCCTGGAAATCGCTTCGGGAAGCATCGGTATGGTTCAATACCTGAGTTTCCTCTGGAGGGATCTCGCCCTCCATCCCTGGCGCATCAAGTTCCTGGCGGCGGGGATTTCAACTTTGGTAATGTTCTCTTTGTATCGAAAGATACAGGATATTGCCCGGTTCATGATGATTCTCTGGATCACCACGCTCGTGACCACCGGCTGGGTGATCGTTTCCGGTCTGGCAAGCATGAACCCGCGCCTGGCATTCGATTTCCCTCCCCATGCTTTCAGCTTGAATTGGGCATTTCTACTGGGCCTAGGGAACGGGACCGTGCTGGTGATTTACAACTACCTCGGCTACAACCAGGTCTGCTACCTGGGCGGGGAGGTGAAACGTCCGGAACGGACGATCCCCTACGCCGTAATTCTCTCCATCCTGGGTGTCACCGTAATTGACTTTCTTCTCTCCTTCAGTTTCGTGTCGGTGGTTCCGTGGCGGGCGATGGTGAAGGAAGGGTCGCTGGCTTACAACGCCGTGGCTTCAGTTTTCATGGGAAAGATCTACGGCCAGTGGGCGGCCTTGGCGATTTCAGCGATGGTCCTGTTCACGGCCTTCGCCTCCGTATTTGCCCTGATGTTGGGTTACTCGAGAGTGCCCTACGCCGCCGCGCAGGATGGCGCGTTCTTCCGCTATTTCGGAGTGCTTCACCCCAAAGGAGAGTTTCCCCATCGCTCCCTTGTCCTGGTCGGCTCGCTCTGTATCATCGCCAGCTTCTTCGGGTTGGTGCAGATCATCACGGCTTTGATCCTGGCTCGAGTCCTGGTGGTTTTCATAGGCCAGATTACCGGCTTGTTCATCATGCGCAAGTACCGTCATGAAATAAACCTGCCTTTCAGGATGTGGCTTTATCCTCTTCCCGCCATACTGGCGTTAACCGGTTGGTTATATGTGTTCGTCAGTCCCTTGGGCCAGCCGGAGGGATGGAGATTCATGCTCTATGCCTTCGGGACCATCATGGCTGGATTAGCCGCCTATCTCGCCTTGGCCGCCCAAAAACGCGATTGGCCTTTCGCTCCGCGAGCCGATGTGAGGTGAGCCGATCTGTGCTGCCCTGCATCTGCCCTTAGGGGCGCAAATCCGCGCTCCATGTGATGCTGAGCTCGCGCGCTGTCATCCTGAGCGAAGCGAAGGATCGCCGCAGATGTCTTTGCGCCCACGAGCCTGCGGAGGGCTGCGGAAAAGCATGGGGTAATTTACCCCGAGCGAACTGCGGAGATCCTTCGCTTCGCTCAGGATGACAGCGAACAGGTTCAGCATGACAGGGGACAGGCTCAGGATGACACAGGTTCAGGATGCCGGGTTCAGGATGCCAGATGACTGCAACTCCGGAACTCGGGTATAATATGCGCATAGTGAAAGGGCGATCCGGCTCGGATGACTCCAGCACGGCCCCGCGTGCACGCGGGTGTGCCTGTGCTTTGTCCGTTGGGGTCGGCCTATGGTGCCCATACCTCGCACTGGCACTCGGCGTTAAAACCCCGTGTCCAGACTTAGGTCGTTGCGAAGGCCAGGGTGTTGTTTTAGGTTTAAATTTGGGGGTATTTCCAGGAATCTTATGGCCACAACATATGTTGAGTTGAAAGAAGGCGAATCAGCGGCAGGGCAGAAAAGAATTGTAAACGACCTCAGCATTCAGGTCGCAACCGTAAACGGTTCTGGAAGCCAAACAGCAAACACTGTCCTCTTGAGGGCCATTTTCCAGATGGGGATTCCCGTCTCCGGCAAGAACCTTTTCCCGTCCAACATTGCCGGCCTGCCCACCTGGTTCACCATTCGCACTTCCAAGGACGGATACATCGCCCGCCGGAAAGACAGTGAATTCCTGGTAGCGATGAACCAGGAGACCGCTGACGAAGATGTGCTCAGCCTCAAGCCCGGCGCCGCCTGCGTTTACGACGAGCGCCTGAACCTGAAACGCCTGCGCGACGATGTGGTCTTTTACCCGGTGCCTTTTGATCAGCTCGTGGCGCCCGTTTGCCCTGATGCCCGGTTACGCAAGCTGGTTCGAAACATGATTTACGACGGCGTGCTGGCCCGGCTGCTGGGCATCGAGATGGAAGAGATCCACATCGGCCTGCGCAAGCAGTTCAGGAAAAAAGCCAAGGCCGCAGACTTGAACTTCAACGCCGCTCAGGCCGGCTACGACTTTGCCGGCAAGACTTTCCAGAAGCAAGATCCCTACTATCTCGAGCGCATGGACGCCACGCGCGGGAAAATTATTATTGACGGCAACTCGGCTTGCGCGCTGGGAGCCATGTTCGCCGGGGTCACCGTGGTGACTTGGTACCCCATCACTCCTTCCTCATCGGTCTGCGAAACCTTGATCGAGTACATGAAGCGCTACCGCGTGGACAAAGAAACCGGGAAGGCCACCTTCGCCATTGTCCAGGCTGAGGACGAACTCGCCGCGGTCGGCATGGTGATGGGGGCTGGATGGGCGGGGGCGCGGGCCATGACCGCCACCTCGGGTCCCGGCATTTCCCTGATGGCAGAGTTCACGGGCTTCGGCTATTACGCGGAAATTCCCGCGGTCATCTTCGATGTCCAGCGGGTCGGACCCTCGACGGGTCTGCCTACGCGCACCGCGCAGGGTGACGTGCTCAAGAACGCCCTGCTCTCCCACGGCGATACGAAGCACCTCCTGTTGATTCCTTCCTCGGTCGAGGAGTGTTTCAGCTTGTCGATCGAGGCCTTCGACTTGGCGGAAGAATTCCAGACTCCCGTCTTCGTCATGAGTGATCTTGACCTGGGGATGAATAACTGGATGGCCGACCCCTTCCCCTACCCGGAGAAACCCATGGCGCGTGGCAAGCTGCTCAGCGCTGAAGAGGTTCGCCGCCTGGGCGGGTTCTATCGTTACAGGGATGTGGATGGCGACGGAATCGGATACCGCACTTTACCCGGTACGCCCGAACCTTTAGCCGGTTACTTTACGCGCGGCAGCGGCCACAACGAGAAGGCCATCTACAGCGAACGCCCCAGCGATTACGTTGGCAACGTGGACCGCCTGGCGCGGAAGTTCGAGACGGCTCGCACCAGGGTTCCCAAGCCGGTGATCCAGGGAAATGGCAAGGGCGACGTGGGCATTATCGCTTATGGTACCAGCCATTGGGCAGTGCTCGAGACCCTCGATCAACTAAAAAGAGAGCAGGATATTGAAGCCGGGTATTGCCGCCTGCGGGCTTACCCCTTCTCTCAGGAAGTCCGCGACTTCATCCGCAGCCACGCTCGAATTTATGTGGTGGACCAGAATCGCGACGCGCAGATGTTGAGCCTCTTGCGGCTGGAGCTGGAAGCCGAAGAGATCGCCAAGCTGCGCAGCGTGCGGCATTACCATGGGCTGCCGGTGGACGCGCGCAGCATCACGGACGAGATAGTTTCCCAGGAGGCACAGAACTGAAATGGCAACCGTAACCGTTCCGCCGGCCTCGCCGGCCAAAGTCAATCGTCTCGGTCTCGAGATGGCCAATTACAAGGGCAACAAGAGCACCTTGTGCGCAGGGTGCGGTCATAATGCCATCTCCGAGCGCATCATCGAGGCCTGCTACGAGATGGGGGTGGAGCCGCATCGTGTGATCAAGCTTTCGGGGATAGGCTGCTCCTCGAAGAGTCCTGCCTATTTCCTGCGCACCGCTTATGGCGTGAATTCACTCCACGGGCGCATGCCCTCCATCGCCACCGGGGCCATGCTGGCGAACCGGGATTTGATTGCCCTGGGAGTAAGCGGCGACGGTGACACCGCCTCCATCGGGGTGGGCCAGTTCGTGCACCTGATGCGCCGCAACATGCCCCTGATTTATATCATCGAGGATAACGGCGTCTACGGGTTGACCAAGGGCCAGTTTTCCGCCACCGCCGACCTCGGCTCGAAACTCAAGACGGGTGTGGCGAACGACCTGCCCCCCATCGATACCTGCGCGCTCGCCATCCAGCTCGGCGCCACCTATGTGGCCCGTTCCTTCTCGGGCGATAAGAAGCAGTTGTCCGCCTTGCTCAAAGGCGCCCTGGCCCACCGCGGAACTTCCATGTTGGACGTGATTTCACCCTGCGTTACCTTCAACGATCACGAGGGGTCAACCAAGAGCTATAGCTATGTGAAAGACCATGACGAGCCTTTGGCCGACGTGAGCTTCGTGCCTTACTTCGAAGAGATTGCGGTGGATTACGACCCTGGCTCGACAATGGACATCACCATGCATGACGGCTCGCACCTGCTGCTCCGCAAAATCGAGGAGTCTTTCGATCCCACCAATAAGACCGAGGCTCTTCGCTTGCTCACGGAATCCCACGACAAGGGAGAGATCATCACCGGCCTCTTTTACGTCAACACCAAGCAGGAGAATTTCCTCTCCCTGCTCAATATCGTGGATGAGCCCTTGGCAACTTTGCCGGAGTCCAGAGTGCGCCCGCCCAAAGAGGTCCTTGACCAGGTGATGCAGGCGCTGATGTAATTACTCTACCCAATCCGCCAGGAAAATATTGATTTCGTGCGGCTGCCTGGCATTACGGTTGGAGGCGAAAACCAACCGCTTGCTGTCCGGAGAGAATTGCGGGAAGGCATTGAAGCCGCCTGCGAAGGTGACACGTTCGAGCTTCGAACCGTCACGATTCAGCGCATAAAGTTCGAACTCGCTGGTGCCGGGGTGTTGGTAATTGGAAGCGAAGATGATGCGCCGGCTGTCAGGGAAGAAGGAAGGCGCGAAGCTGGCGCCGCCGGGGTTCGAGATCTGCCGCGGCTGGGAGCCGTCGGCTCGCATCACATAGAGGTCCATCTGCATCGGCTCGACCAAGTCCTGGGCCAGAAGCGACTGGTAGCGGGCCACTTCATCCCCAGCCGTCAAATGATGCGCGCGATAGACGATCCATTGCCCATCGGGCGAGAAGAAAGGCCCGCCGTCATATCCCAGTTGGTGAGTCAGACGCTTTACCCCGCTGCCATCGGGGTTCATGGTATAGATTTCCAGGTCTCCATCCCGCGACGACGTGAAGACGATCCTTTTCCCATCGGCGGAAAGTGTGGCTTCGGCGTTGTAGCCCGGCGCGTTGGTGAGCTGCTTCAAAATCTTGCCGCTATTCCTAGCGTAGAAAATCTTGAAGGCTGAATAAACTCCCCAAACGTAGCCCTGGGAATAATCGGGACGTGGCGGGCACCCCGGGCCCGAGAGGTGAGTAGACGAGTAGAGGATGTGCTTGCCGTCCGGATAGAAGTAGCTGCAAGTGGTTTTGCCCTGACCGTTGGAAACAAGGTGTGGATCCGCGCCATCGGTGTTCATGATGAAAATCTGATCGCACTTGTAGGGCTCGCGCGTGCTCTGGAATATCAGGCGCTTGCCGTCATAGCTGAAATATGCTTCCGCGTTTTGCCCGCCAGAGGTGAGTTGTTTGACGTGGCGAAGGTGCGATTCACGCGGGTCGCGCAAAGGGTCGTCGGGAGTCCCCCGGACGACCGGGCCGGAGCCGGAAAGGCCGGATTTCTGCTGGCCGCCAAACCCCAACCCGAACGCAATAAGCAGCAGTAAAGCAGCCAGGGCGACTCCGCCTGCCTTCGCAGGCCTTCGCGTGGCAAGCATTGCCGTATGCCCCGGTCTTGTCACAACTTTGTTGCGCGTGTGTCTGCTTCCCAGATTGTTCATCCCACGTAGACTGCCCCAGTAAACCGCAAGGCATGTCATTCTGAGCGAAGCGAAGAATCTGTGCAGTTGCCTTCTGGGTTTTGCTGCCCACGACGAACTGCGGAGATCCTTCGCTACGCTCAGGATGACAGTGAACTGGCTCCGGATGACAGTTTGGGGGGTCGGGTTCCTGCGACACTGCTCATTTCTTTGCGCATTGGAGTGTGTACTCGAACCCTTCGATTCCGCCGCCGGCTGAAACATCCGCCCGCTCATCCTGGTTTGGACAACCGTGATGTTTGAGAGTTACAAAATTGCGGCCTGGGATGAGCGCTAATGCCGCCACGCCGTCATTGCCGGTTTCTCCCTTCACATTGTCCACAAGGTTTCCATTCGAAAATACGATCTCGATGCCAACCCGATCCAATGGGACGCCGGCGCTGTCGGTAACACGAAAAAGCACGGGTTTGTGCATCATTTTCTTGGGTTCCCATATTTCCTGCGGGATGATGACCAGCTCCTGAGTTGCCAAGGGTTCCGATGGCTTGAGCTCGACGTGCCGGAATACCGCCGTATCATCCGTGACGCCCTCGCGCCGCGCCGTAACCCAATAGAACCCGAATGGAAGGTTAGAAAACGAATAACGGCCCTCGGGGTCGCTCGTCGTCTGATCCACGAGGCGTTCGGCCTTGTCAGTTAACGAAACAATGGCATCACGGATGGGCACTGAATTCGGGGCGTCAACCGTCCCGGAAACTTCGCCACGCAACTCGGCGCTGGGGGGCTGAAGCTGCACTTCGATGGTGTTGCTCGAGACTTCGCCGTGCCAGACTGTTACCTTCAGATTCCGATGGATTTCTTCCGCGTTGGAAAACTGGGCCGCATACGTGAGCGATACCCGGTAGGTTCCCCACATCGGCGCCTGCACTTCGGAAATCGCGGGCGTCAGTCGAATCGAAGCCTTTTCTTCGTAGTCCCCGCCTGGCCCCAGCGCCACCAACTTCGGTTTGGGGAGACCGACGCTCTCGAAGGCCGTCGCTTGAGCCGGCTTGGAGATGCTTGCCTGTCCCGTGCCGGCAGGGTCGATCTTGACCGTAATCACCGAGCCGCCCGTGGTTTGCGCGCCCGTGTCTTCGTCCAGCCGCCGCGCGGGCGGCAGCTTGGCCCGCGCATGCCGGTAGAGCCATACCGCTTCGCTGCCGGCATTGTGGAGATGCAGCGTCACGCGCGCCGGAAACGGCGCCGCGATGCTTTGCTGCTCGACCGAGATGAGGAGCTTGAGAGGCGTGTCAGCCACCGCTCCTTGACCCGGCAGGGCGAGGGGCACGAGTAGCAGCAGCGTTGGAGTTAAACCACCTCGAGCGATTCGATGTCTTCCTATTTCCATCCCGCCTGCGTTACCCTGCTTCGACGTGCCTTGAACGGAAAAGTGGCAGCACGATTGCCAGCGACTATTCACTCTGCGCCCTCTGTGCTCGCAAGAGCTTAAACACAGAGGCCGCTGAGAGCCTCCGCCCTCTTTGTGTCAAAGCCCGAAAGGCACGGAGAACGCGGAGAATGCTGAACCGCTTTCATAACTTCAATCATATCATGACACGCCGGCGCTACTTTCTCACTTCCAGCGTTACCTCGCGCGTAATTTTCTCGCCATTGCGCAGAACAGTTACCACGACCTTGTCGCCCGGCTTATGGGCGCGCAGGGCGTAAGTAAAATCGTAGAGGTTGTCGATTTTCTTGCCTCCGAAATCAATCAAGGTGTCGCCGCCCTTGAAGCCGGCTTTGGCGGCGGGGCTGCCGTCGCGCACATCCGCGAATTTCACTCCGCCGTGCTCCGCTTCGCCGAAGTCGGGGATGGAACCGAAATAAGGCCCGTATCCGCCGCCGCCCATGGCCGAAGGAGCGGGCTCCGCCACGCGCACGAAGGCTGGCTTGTCATTCAATTGGTCGAGCCTGTTCACCACTTGCGCCACCAAGCGCACCACCTTCGCCCCATCCTCGGCATCGATTTTCTCCCAAGTATCGGACGGCTTGTGATAATCGGAGTGAAGGCCGGAAAAGAAGAAAAGCACCGGCACGCTTCGCACCGTAAAGGACATGTGATCACTGGCCCCATACCCCGAGGCTGAATAGCTCAGATCGAATCCCACGCCGCGGTCAGCATCTTCCACCAGCCTCTTGAATCCCGGTGATGTCCCGGCTCCTCCTACGTAGAGCTTGTTTTTGGAGACGCGGCCGATCATATCCATGTTGACCATGGCCAGGGTCTTGTCGAGGCGGCAGGCAGGGTGATTGGTATAGTAGCTGGAGCCCAGCAAGCCGGTTTCCTCTCCCGCGAAGGCGACGAAGACGAGCGTGTGCGCAGACCGCGCACGCTCATGCGCGAATCCGTCGGCCAGTTCGAGAAGGGCGCTGGTTCCGGAAGCGTTGTCGTCCGCGCCGTGGTGGATCTGGCCGATCTGGCGGGGGGCGAGCGAATGTTGATCGCCTAACCCAAGATGGTCGTAGTGGGCGCCCACCACAATGCACTGCCCGGTCACCTTCTCATCTCTGCCAGCCAGGACGCCGATCACGTTCGCCACCTGCTTGCGAACCTGCGTGACATCGACGGACAGGGCGACCTGGGCCGCAGGCGGCAACGCGAAGGAGTGGTTGGAAAGGTCCTTATCAATGGCCTGCCGAAGCGCCTCCAGGTCCTTCCCTGCCGGCCTAAGCCACTCGTCCACCACCGCAGCCTTCACCTGGAGGGCGGCGATTTGCATCTCTTCGGGGCCCGCGAGTGTCCCGAACTTGATCAGCTCATCGGGCTCGCCGGGGTGGTTCCCTAGATCATTCACCAGGATCATGCCGACGGCGCCGTGGTTTCTTGCATTGATGGCCTTGTTCACAATTTCCGCGTGCGTCGTGAGCTGTTTTCCCGCGAAAACACTCTTATCATCGTTTTCTTGCGGCTCATGCCTGAGCACCAGGACGATCTTACCTTTGGCGTCAACGCCCTTGTAATCGTCGTAATTGAATTCGGGAGCGGTGATCCCATATCCCGCGAAGAGCAGCGGCGCTTGAACCGTCACTGCCTCCGAAAAGCTGAAGGGGATGAAATCCTGGGCGGTGAGAGCGGCGCGGGTGGAGCCGCATTGGTAGGTCACAGAGTTGTTGGGACCCATCTGCGCCCCCACCGTAATTTTGAAATGCTGGAGGTAGCTTCCCTTGTCCCCGGCGGATTTCAGTCCGAACTTCTTGAAGCGCTTGGCGATGTATTGCGCCGCTTCGTCGAGTCCTATCGTGCCGTCTCCGCGCCCTTTCAACTTGTCACTGGCAAGATACTTGATGGGCTCTAGAAACTCCTTGGAGGTGAACTGCGGTTCTGGTTCTTTTGCGGGGGAGGGACCCGCGAGCGGTGCAAGGAACCATGCCGCAAGGAGGAGCCAAGCGTACCTTGCGAAAACACGACTCGAATTTTGCCCATGGTTGGTGCAGGTCATTATGCTGTCAGGCATGCTTCTCCTTAACCGCCGGTCGGTGTCTCAACCCCGAAGGGGTTATAAGTGAGTAGCCGTGGGCAAGGGCACGGTTATTGTGCCCGCCGCCCACGGATGGAGTCCCCATTAACCTTGCCGACCCCGAAGGGGTCGAATCGTTCGGCCCCTCCGGGGCCGGGAGGGTTTTCCATGCACGGTTACCGTGGGTTTCACCCACGGCTACTCATGTAGCTCCCCTTCGGGGAGCAGGATGTTCAGAGCACCCGCAAAATCAAACACTTCAAGTAATGCGTTTCGGGCACGGTCAACAGGATGGAGTGGTCGCGCGACTGCGTGCGCCGCTCGACCACCGCCACCGTGCGGTGAGCATCGAGCGCCGCCCCGGCGATGACTTCGAGGAAGTCCGCCTCGCTCACATGATGCGAACACGAGCAGGTGAGGAGGAATCCGCCGGGGTTCAGTATCTTGAGGGCGCGCAGGTTCAGCTCTTTGTAGCCTCGCCACGCCGCCTCCAGCTTGGACTTCTGCCGCGCAAAGGCCGGCGGATCGAGCACGATGGTGTCGTAGCGTTGTTTCTCCTGGTCGGCGGCCTTCAAGAAGTCAAAGCAGTTGGCTTCCTTCCATTGCACGTTGGTAACGCCGTTCAATTGCTGGTTGCGGCGAGCGAGTTGGAGCGCGTCCGGGGAAGAGTCAATGCCCAAGACGGAACCGCAGTGTCGCGCCAGATGGAGCGCAAACCCGCCCGCATAGCTGAAGCAGTCGAGCGCGCGCCCGCGCGCGTAGGTGCGGGCCGCCAAACGGTTCTCTCGCTGGTCGAGATAGCCACCGGTCTTCTGGCCGCCCATCAGATCGAAGAGAAACCTCAACCCATTCTCTTCCACCTCGACTTCGCTAAGGCTTTCCCCGGCCAGCGTCCCCTTCTGCTCCGGCAGTCCCTCGAGTTCCCGAACCGCCACATCGTTGCGCTCCAGAATCGCGCGGGGCGAATAGGCCTCTTGGAGAATCTCGACAACCTGCGGCTTTAGCCGGTCCATGCCCTGGCTGAGCGTCTGGATGACGAAGCAGGGGCCATAACGGTCAATAATAAGTGAAGGAAGCAGGTCGCCTTCGGCAGAGACCAGGCGGTAGGCTTGCGCTCCGTCCGCCACTTGCCGCCGAAAACTTGCCGCGGCATTGATGCGCTCCGCCAGAAAGGCCCGGTCGAAGGGGCGCTCTTCGCGTGTGAGCAGGCGCAAGGCGATCTGAGACTTGCTGCTGTAAAGCGCTTGCCCACAGAAATGCCGCCTCCGGTCTTGCACGCGAACGATGGCGCCGGCATCCGCCTCTCGCGCGTCCAACACGTCAGCGCAGTAAATCCACACGTGGCCCGAGAGCACTCGGTCCACGCCGCGCTGCGAAATAGTGACCGCTCGAGGAGGCATATTTGAAATGTACCATAAACAACTGACTACGGACGGCGGACCCCTCTCACTGCTACAATTCCTAAACGATGCTTCTCGAGGAATTCGATTATCAGCTTTCGCCGGAGTTAATCGCCCAGCGTCCTCTGGCTTGCCGTGACGCCTCGCGCATGATGGTGCTGGAGCGCGCGGCGGGGACCTTCAGGGATCAAGTGTTTCGCGATCTCCCTCAAGTCCTCGAGCCTGGCGATCTTCTGGTTTTCAATAACACTCGAGTTTTTCCGGCGCGCCTGCTGGGGCGGCGGCGGGGCCTCCACTCGCAGCCGCTGGGCAAGCGTAATCCTGCGGCTCGGGAGTTCCTGAAGGGTGAAGTCGAGCTACTGCTGACCCGGCAGGAGAGTGAAGACGTCTGGGAAGGGCTCGTCCACCCGGGTCGAAAGGTGCGAACCGGCGAGGTGCTTTTCTTCGGCGAGGGAGAATTGGAGGCAGAAGTTATCGGGCGAGGCGATTACGGAGTGCGCCGCGTGCGTTTGAGGGCGCGCGAAGGCACGATCGAGGACACGAGCGACCGCCTGGGGCATGTTCCTTTACCACCCTACATTCGGCGCGCCGATGAAGCGCAGGATCGCGAGACCTATCAGACGGTCTATGCCAAAGTTCGTGGCGCGGTCGCCGCGCCCACGGCAGGCTTCCATTTCACCGAAAGAGTTATCGAGGCGCTGCGGCAGCGCCAGATCGAAATGTGCGAAATCACACTTCACGTGGGCCTGGGCACGTTTCAGCCGGTGCGGGTGGAACGCGTGGAAGACCATAAGATGGAAGCTGAACGCTTCGAGATTTCGGAGCCCGCCGCAACGGCTTTGAATGCCGCGCTCGAGCAAGGCCGGCGCATCATGGCTGTAGGCACCACGAGCCTCCGCACGCTCGAGCACGTGTGGCGCGAGCGCGGCGGAAGATTCGAGCCGGGAAAGGGGGAAACGAGCTTGTTCATATACCCCGGATTCAAATTCCGCGCGACTCGGGGGCTGCTCACCAACTTTCACCTTCCCAAGTCCACCCTGCTCATGTTGGTTTGCGCCTTGGCGGGCCGTGACCTCACGTTTCGCGCCTACCAGCACGCTGTCCAAGAGCGGTACCGCTTTTACAGTTACGGCGACTGCATGCTGGTGCTCTGATGGATTGTCAAAATCGCTCCGCTTGGAGGGCACAGCTATTGGCGCTGCGTGTTGGCGTTAGCATAAGGATTACTCGACTTCTGGCATGGTGGCTAGCAGTTCCAGGAGCTGCCGGGCGGTAACGACCTTAATTTTCTTGTACTTCTTGGGGAAGTGTCGGGTGTTGCCGGTGACAAGGTAATCCGACGCCCCTGCCTCAGCACACTCCAGAAATCGGTTGTCCGGTTCGTGGCGGCAAACATTGAGAGTGAATTCAGGGTGGACGACAGTGCTGGCTTCATACAGTTTGTCCAGAGCAGTCGTGACCTCGCGCGCCTGGAGCTGGAGCTTGGGCCGCGACAGCACCGAGGCGTATTCGGCAAGAATAGTTTGAGATACGCGAAGGTCGGCCTTGCCTGCCAAGGCTAACCGCAACACCTGGTCCTCGGGTCCTCGTGGCTTGAGCAAGGCCGAAACGACCACATTGGTGTCCAGCACCTGGCGCGGAATCATCGCGCGGGTTGATTGCCTTTCTGCTTCTTCTGCGCATCGCGCCTGGCAGCGCCAACCTCGGCATTAATTTGGCGCATGCTCAGTTTGTGAGTGCCCCGGCGCTTCGAGGCGGCTTGGATATCCTTCAACCACTGCGGGGGGGCGATGGCATCGACGTAGTCCTTGGTGCTCATAAAATCCATTCTATCATGTCCTCCGCGCAACCCACTCGATAGATCAGACATCGAACACAATTGAGGCATTAGGGGCTTTCCAGTACTGGTAACTAAAACCTGCGCGATCCGTCTAAACTGTTAACTACGAGATTTGGATGTGAGCTATCCCGACGGTAAGAGTTGTCTTTAGAGGGAGGTTTCAGTTTATGAAGAAGGCCAAGCTGCCATTGCCGGTGTTGATTCTGATTTCAGCCATCCTATTCTTGGTCTCCAGCACTCTGGGCGAGTGGATTGGCGGTCGTTCATCCTCCTTGCGCACACCTGCGAATGAAACCGTGGAGCAGCAACAAGCCGCCATGCTTTATTTACGGGTGATGTCCTGGTTCTCGCGAGTGATAAGTCATCCCGGGGCTCGAGCTGAGGACAAAGTCGAGCCCGCGCAACCTGCTCGACTCATCAGGTCGCCGAATCAAGGCGTTGCTGCCCACAGCCTCCAGACTTGCGCCTTGAACAAGCCCTCCCGCCCCTCGACGAGCCTGCGCAAGTCTTCCAGCGGTACTTTATAGGTTACCACTGTACCCGCACACGATACTTCAGAACAGACTCCGCGTTAGCCGCCACCGGCACCGTGAAGCGCGCCGCAAAAGCAGCGGTTTTTTCATACTTGAAGTTGGCGTCGAGCATCGTCCAGTCACCGCCGATGGGTTCATTCACAACCACGGTAATGGGCTCCGGCTTGT
>Ga0315282_10002903_pt1 | contig 31049 bp, 25 predicted proteins | sample YL17G07_20_MG_FD_203693 | JGI IMG/M metagenome (GOLD analysis project Ga0315282, IMG submission 203693) | Sediment microbial communities from Yellowstone Lake, YNP, Wyoming, USA - YL17G07_20 | ecosystem: Environmental > Aquatic > Freshwater > Lake > Sediment | place: USA: Wyoming | collected... | reverse complement strand
CTGCCTGCGAAGCGAACAAGGAAAAAGAAATATGCAAGTGATGCTAAGCGTGTTTCAGACATGGAGACTGCAAGGTTTGAATCCATATAAGGAATTAAGGGCTATCGTATAGGCGCTAATACATACTCATTAACAAAAAGTTTATAAAGAATGACACCTATATATTTTATAAAAGGGGGTGTATTATGAAAACTATTCTATTAATATGGTTAATATTAGTTATTGCATTCTGCAGTCAGGCTGTATTTTCAGTTTCGACTGTTAAAGAGCTGAATTATTGCAACAGTGTTAGATGTATGCCCAGATGCGCCGTAGATCCTGAATTCAGGAATATTAATTATACCATATTTGGGAGCAACATCAAATTTGAAGCATATCTATTTGATGCAAGTACTAAAAAACCGGTAGTTGGGAAATATGTGGATATATACTGCGATGGAAAACAGAGGAACAGGATAAAGACAGATATTACCGGCAAGATCCTGGTTGTCCTTTCAACTAAGTGCGCTGGAAGCAACTTATGGCTTGAATACTCATGCGATAGTAAGACTCTCAGGAGCAGCACTATAAAAATTCCAAACCCGGGTTGTAAGAAATGTGGCTGCAATGAGGTCCCTGAGTTTTCCTCCGTAACTTCAGTCTTTGCCTTAGTTGGGGCAACTCTAATTTTCATCTGGAAAAGGAATTTCTAAGATGAGATACAATGTTCAGATACTCATAACGTATATAGTTGTATTGTTGTTGATTAGTACTTTACCTATTTCAGCTGGATTAAGCAGATATGATAAGCTTGCCCATTTCTTTATGTTTTTTATTCTAACCATTCTACTATTGACCATTTCAATCCAGAAATACAAAAAAATCTTTGTTTTTTTGATTGCACTTATTATTGCAGCCATAACTGAAATTATCCAGATACCTATCCCATACAGATCCTTCAGCTGGCTTGATTTGGTTGCAGATGCTATTGGAATAACAGTGGCGATGCTGATCGGATGGAGATTTTAAAGCCAGTTAAAGACGGTTATCTGCTTAATCTTTTTTTAGGAAAAATCTTTACCTTTTTTTGAAAAAGTTTATATACATTGCTCTGCTTTGCCTTTCTATGCCAGAAGAGGGGATGGACCAAGAGGATGTAGCTGCCTTACAGGAGAAGATAAAAAACATGTCTCCTGAAGAGCTTAAGGAATTCCAGAAAAAGCAGTGCATATTCTGCCATATTGTCTCGGGACGAGTTCAGGCAAAAAAGGTATTTGAAGATGACAAGGTAATGGCAATCCTTGATATAAATCCTGCCAATCCAGGCCACATTCTACTTCTCCCAAAAGAGCACTATTCCATAATGCCACAGCTTCCTGAAGATGTACTTACCCATATTTTTATGGTCGCAAAATCATTGAGCAATACAGCCTTAAGGGCGCTTGAGGCAACCGGAACAAACATCATTGTTGCAAATGGGGCTGCTGCTGGACAGAAAGCTCAGCATTTTATGGTGCATATAATCCCAAGAAAAGAAAATGACAATCTTTCATTTGATATACCGCAGCAAAAAATTTCTGACAAAGAGCTGGACATAATTAGGGAGAAATTATCTAAGAATATAGAGGCTAAGGCTCCAGAAAAAAAGAGGGAAGAGATTCCTCCGGTACTTAAGAGACTCCACGAAGAACATGAAAAGAAGATTGTGGATGGTGAATTTAAGGAGATCCAGCCAGCACCAGCAATGAAACATATCCAATTAGGTCATGATAATGCGCAAAAACCCCTGACAGGTAAAGCGCCAGAGGCATTTAAGAAGCCTTTGCCACCAAAAAAGGTTTCATCGGATAATAAGAAAAAACCCAAAAATAAGGAGCTGCCAAAAAAACAGTCTGATAGCGCTAACCTTGATGATATTGCCAGAATCTTAGGTGCAAAATGAGCCAAGAAAGCTGCATAATATGCCAGATTGTTGGAGGAAAGATACCATCTAAGAAAATTTACGAAGATGAAGATTGCGTAGCAATACTTGATGTAAACGGCGCTAATCCTGGACATTCTTTTGTGATCCCAAAGGAGCATCATCCCATTATGGAAAGGGTACCAGACTTCCTGGTAGGAAAATTATTTAGCGTAGCAAATAAGGTTTCATCTGCAATCTTTGAATCACTTGCAATTCACGGTACAAATATATTTGTGGCAAACGGCATATCAGCCGGACAAAAAGTAGCACATTTTATGATTCATGTGATACCAAGAATTGAAAAGGACAGGGTAAACCTGCAGTGGACTCCAAAACAACTTTCTGAGGAGGAGATGTCAACTGTTGAGCTTAAGCTTAAGGACTCTTCAAAAGATATTGGCTATTTTGAGAAAAAGGAACCTAAAAAGGCCCCTCAAAAGACAGTCCAGACAGAAGAGGTAGTGGAAGGAGAAGAAAATTACCTTCTAAAACAACTTCATAGAAGGCCTGGCTACTAGATAAATAATAGGACAAGATTGCCGTAAATCAATGTCAAAATAAATGCAACCAGGAAACTTGGCACAAAAGGTATGCCTTCCTTGATCAGGACTTTCTTGATTTTTCCCTCATTATAGAATCCAATAATTTCCTTTATCTGCGATTTGGATATTCCGAGATCCTTGGGCCCGCATAAATGCCTGCCATCGATAGTAATATCCTTGCCAATCCAGTCTCCTTCGGTTAGCTTAGTTGGCTCCACATATTTCAGCATACAAGAGTTCTCAACAGCCTTTATGAAGGTATAGAGATAAAACACCAGGAAAAGAAGCAAAAAAAGCGAAATCACAATAAGGTTGTTGGGAAAATCCAAACTAAAATAGGTGATAGCTACCAGGATTGGCATTGAGACAAGAAGACATTTCCTGGCTTTCCTAGATTCATTTAAAAGCTTTTTAAGTTCTCTGATAAAAGATTTCCCATTCATGAAAATAAGGATAACACTCCACAATAAACCGTAAAGCGCACCAACAAGCAAGGAATTAACCAGAAAATTCAATGCAAATGGCATCTCCACGTAAAAGGTAGGATAGATTGGTTTAAAAAGATTCAAGATATTGAAATAGAGCATTTTAAAAAAAAGAAAATTGATTCCAAAAGCAGAGCCCAGACCCATTAAAAGTTTAGAGTCACCTCCACCCCACTGGCCTGAATAAAACATTATTAATGCGAAGATTAGGAAAATAAAAAAACCTATTGAGGAATTGATTATGTAGCTGAAATCCCATAAAATTACCGAATATATAAGGTTAAAACCAAAACCGCATGCTATCAAGCTATAGTTAATCCAATCAGGAACCTCTCTTTTCTTAATATCTGTTATTGAACCTATTATAAGCGCAGCCAATGCTAATGTTGAGAGCAAATAAAAAATCATTTTAAAACATTATAAACAACAACCTTTATAAAGATTGCTAGACAACCACTCATGAAAGGTAAAAATGCCCAAAGTGCTAGACAAATTTAAAGGCATGATTAAAAAGGAAGTTGGGGATGGTTTTATTCAGCTTAAATTGCCTAAGCATATAGCTATTGTCACTAAAGGCAAGACATTGTGGGCAAAAAAACACAATATCCCTATTGAAGAGGCTTATCAAAAAAGTTTTTCTCTCATCAGAAGCATAGTGATGAATGCAATCAGGCTTAATATCCCTATAATAACATTCTATCTTCTTTCCACAAATATGATTGAGAGTGAAAAATATTCCATAATGATGGACCAAACAAAGGAATTCTTTGATGATATTGTAAGGGATTTTATAAAGGTTAACAAGGTAAAGATATCAGTTATAGGAAAATGGTATGACCTGCCCGGAAGGGTTGTTGATTCAATAAAAACAGCATTAGACCTTACAAAGGATAATGAAGAGTTTTTCCTTAACCTGGCGATAAACTACGATGGACAGGAAGAGATAGTGGATGCTGTAAAATTGATTGCAAGACAAATCAAGGCAGGCAAATTGGATGCAGATTCAATAGATATCGGATTAATTAAGGAGAATACATATTCATCTTATTTCATACCTCCGGATCTAATAATAGTAAATGGGCCCACCAAAATGACCAATGGACTATTATTATGGGATTCACCAAAAAGCCAGATCTATTTTACCAACAAGCTATGGCCGGACTTTGACAAGGTTGAATTCATGGATGCTATTAAAGAATATCAAAAAGGAGTCTAGAGATATTTTTTCTTTGAGTAATGAGTGTGCAACAATTTGTGGGCTTTTTCAGAGCCAGGTTTTCCAAGGTATTCTTCATATAACGCAAGCACGCCTGGGTTTTTATGAGATTTTCTTATTGTCTTTTGCTCATCCACATGTATCAGGGCTTTTGTTCTCTTTGCCAGGGTTTCCTTGTTATTTGGAGGAGGTTGTCCGCCGCCACCTATACAGCCGCCATAGCATGCCATGATCTCTATAAAATGATAAGGGCTCTTGCCAGATTTTATCTGGTCAAGGAGTTTTCGGGCAGCTCCCAGCGTGTGCACAACGCATATCCTTAAGTTCTTTCCTGCAATCTCAATCTCAGCTTCCTTAATTTCATCCATACCTCTTATGTTGGAATAGTCTATTGCCTGCAAGTCTTGCCCGCTCAACTGATCTGCTGCTGTCCTTAAAGCAGCTTCCATAACCCCCCCAGTATGGCCAAAGATATCTGCTGCACCGGTACTCACACCAAGCGGATTATCAAACTCTGAATCTGGCAAATTGATAAAATCAACATTCAATTGATTAATAAGCTTTGCAAGCTCGACAGTAGTCAGCACAAAATCAGTAGCTCCTGATAATTCCGGCCTTGATATCTCATATTTTTTCGCAGTACATGGCATGATATCAACTAAGATTATGTCTTTGGGATCCTTATTTATCTTTTTGGCATAATATGTCTTAACGAGTGATGCTACAATACCCTGCGGACTTCTACAGGTAGACATGTTCTTGTTCAGTTCTTCATAATAGAATTGCTCGCCGAACTTAATCCAAGCTGGACAGCAAGTTGTGATCATAGGTAATACTTTATTTCCTTTTACTCTTTCTACAAATTCATTTGCTTCTTCAACAATGCAAATATCTGCACCGAAATTTGTGTCAAATACCTTATTAAACCCAATCTGCCTTAATGCAGATACCATCTTTCCAGTAACAGCTGTTCCTGCAGGTATTCCAAACAACTCACCTAAGGTAGCCCTTATAGAAGGGGCTGTCTGAACTATCAGATATTTATCTGAATTAAGGGCGTCGATTACACCAGGAATATCGCTTTTTTCTGTCAAAGCTCCGGTAGGGCAGGCCACAACGCATTGACCGCAATTAATACATGAGCTCTCTTTCATCGTGTGGCAGAAGTTAGGGATTATTCTTGTGTCAATACCTCTATTTGCTATACCAATAGCATAGACTGTCTGTATGTCATTACATACCCTCACACACTGTTCACAAAGGATACATTTATTGTTGTCCCTTCTTATTGATACGCTGGAGTTGTCAACTGGATCAGCCCGATGCAATTGCTCAAACGGGGTATCCTCAATCATCATCTCAGATGCATATTTCTGCAACTTGCACAGCAGGTTTTCCTTACAGAGAGTGCAATACAAGTCATGATCTGCAAGAAGCAATTGCATATTCATCCTTCTTGCCTCCAGCACTCTTGGAGAGTGGGTTTCAATCTCCATACCATGCATAACTGGGGTGCAGCATGATGCCTGGAGTTTGGACATGCCCTTCACTTCAACAACACAAATCCTGCAGGCTCCGATCCTCTCAAGCCTCTTGTTAAAACAAAAGTGAGGTATCTCTATATCGTTTCTTCTGGCAACGTCAATAATAAATTCTCCTTCAGAAGCCTCAAGCTCAATCCTGTTTATTTTTATTTTCATCTAAAATCATCTGGAAAATGTTTCATTGCAGTCAAAATGTGGTTGGTGCATGACTGGCCTAAACCGCATAAAGACGTATCTCTAATCATTTTGGATAATTTTTCAAGCAAGAGTAAATCTTTTTCAGTTGCCTTTTTTTCTTTTATTTTCTCCAATAATTTTAATGTGTGGACATTACCTTCCCTACAGGGGGTGCATTTGCCGCAGGATTCATGGGTAAAAAATTGAGCTATATTAATAGCTAGGTCAAGCACGCTTCTATTTTTGCTGACAAAAATCAATGAACATGCTCCCAACATTGCCTCTTCTTTGCACACGTGATCCTGGCTTACCTTAAAATTAGGAACAAATGGAATTAAGCCTCCAGATGCACCAAAATAAACTGCTTTCGCATTTTTAGCTTGCACAAGAGCAGCTATTTGTCCCAGGGAAGTTCCTATTTTAAATTCATGCACTCCAGGTTTTAAAACATCCCCTGAGATAGAAAATAGTCTAAACTCATCGCTCCAGTCTTCGTGGATGATTGCCAATGGCACGTTTGTCAGGGTTTCAACATTATTTATCACAGTTGGTTTGCTGAACAGTCCATGGGAAGGAGGGTATGGCGGCTTAAAATGAGGATAACCCCTTTTGTTTTGGATGGAAGAGATGATGGCAGTTTCATCACCGCAAATATATGATCCAGCACCTTCTACAATTTCTATGTTCAGATCAGAAACTACATCCTTCAGAAGCTGTTTTATCGTTTGTTTTAATTTTTCTCTCAAATAATGGTATTCTCCCCTCAAATAGATATAAGCATGCTTAGCATTGATACAATAAGCGGCAATTAGGATACCTTCAATAAGGGTTTCACTATTTTCCTCTAAGATAAGCTTATCCTTGAATGTGCCTGGTTCGCCCTCATCTGCATTGCATATCAAGATCTTCTCATCAGCAGGTGTATTTCTTGTTATCTCCCACTTTAAGCCAGTCAGAAAACAAGCACCCCCTCTGCCAGTTAGACCCCTTTCCTTTAGTAACTCAATTGTCTTTTGGGGGCCTAATTCATGGGCCCTTCTCCAGGCTTCTCTATCTGTTTTTTCTAAAATCCTCATTTTAAAAGTTTTTTTAGCATACCTTTTGTAACATCAGTTGTCAATTCCTCGTTTATCATAATAGCTGGAGCTTTATCACAACATCCGATGCAGGAAGTAAGTTCCAGGGAGAATTTTCCTCCCTTTGTTATTTCCCCAACATCAATATTTAGTATTTTTTTTGTTTCTTTGAGAATATCCAAAGAACCTTTTAGGTAGCAGGATGGGCTATTGCATATCCTGACAATATTTTTACCCTTTTTTTCTGCGTTCAGCATCGAATAAAATGTCGCCGTAGAATAAATATCAGTTACTGGTATATCTAGTTTTTTAGAAAGCTTCCTAATCTTCTCCTCTGGCAGATATCCGTAATTGCGCTGGATGTCTTTTAGAATATTGATAAGAATATCTTTTTTAGTTTCGGATGACATTTACCAACCTCTTTTTTCTTATTTGGGATAATATTTTTTGTAGTTTAAAAAGATTTTGATTGTTAATTGTTATGAGCAATTATTATTCAGAAAAAAATTTTTGAAGAGGCTTTGGCTCTTTACCTGATTAGTACAACTGGGTCATTCCCATGTGCCGTTGAATAACCATCAGAACCCACAGGTATAATAACGGGAAAGATATCTCCTCTAGATGATTGATATACTCTTTCATCTTTTTGAGCTGTAAAAGATGTAAGCGACTCGGCAAATGCAAATCCTATAGTGTTTTGTGTTCTGGCAAAGAAATGACTCACGTAGCCTCTGGTTCTTGTCCCAAGTGCATTTGTATACTCAACCAAATCAGCTATTTTAATACCTTCCATTTCCTCTAAGTCTAGAACAATGCCGCCATTAAGTCTCTCAATATCCTCCCTTATAGATTCAAGTGCTTCCTTAAGAATTCTTCTCCTATCAGGTCGAGAATCAGTATTAGCTAATTTTTTTCCAAGAGGCACATCTATTTTATCACACCGAGATTGTATAATTTTGGGTCATTTTTAAACCTAGTTGTATTAGGCAGAATTATTTGTAGAACTCTTTAACCTTTAAGTCCAAATATCCTGCTTCTTGTGTTGGTAACTTTGCTCCAAAACAAGCTAATCTATTTAAGTTCATTGCAAATCCTATTAGTGGAGCTAATAATGCAGACGCAAAAGCAGGCATCACCGTTTGATAAATGCTTGTCATTTTAGCTATATAATCAGGATCTGGATTGATATCCATATCTGGGATTAAGAATTTTGCAACAGCATAGCAGGTAGCAAAAGTTAAAGCACTAACACCAACAGCTCCAGTTACAACATTATCCGTATACCAAACACCAACAGCACTCAAGTGGTCCGGTTTTGTTACAAGCTGGCCTAATTGCTCTAGTCTTTCATTGTGTGCTTTATTTTTTCTTCTTGGTAAAAATTTTCTGATTCCTGTATTCACTTGAGCTAATTCATCTAATGATTCCCTAATCGATTGCCTTCCATGAATAGCATCATCTAGAACAGGATTTCCTTCGTATTCTCTTATTAGTTTTCTTTCCACTTCAGAAATATCAATTTCAGGAATATCTCCTATTGAAATTCCAGAAAATCCGGGAAGCCCTTCAAACTTACTTAAAGCAATGTTAAAGTCTTGAACATGTTCTTCTAGATCCACATTAAGGCTTTCTGCCCATACTAGTTTTTGATATAATGTTTCACTCATACACTCTGTAATTTAACAGGTATTTATAAACTTTTCTTTTGTTACCACTAATAAATTAAAAATCTTTTTTTAAAAAGAAACCGAAAGGCTAGGAGGCACAAACAAAAAATATTTAAATAACATATAGTTAGAAAGTTATCATAATGGAATATATCAATAAAGTCATAAATAGACAGGATTATGCATTTAGCTATAAGATGGAGATTTTTGAAATTATGATGTACACTATTGTATCTTTCTTTTTGCCACTCATGATTGGACATCCTCAGATTATTGTTGGGGTTGTGGTGAATGCTTTGTTAATATCCTCTGCATTAAACATAAGGGGATATAAACTATTGCCAGTAATCATTGCCCCTGCATTTGGCGCATTCTCAAGAGGGATTTTATTTGGTCCATTCACTATATTTTTAGTATATATGATCCCATTTATTTGGATTGGAAATGCCATCCTGGTTTACGTATTCAAGGAGCTAAACCTTCATAAAAAAATCAACAGATGGATAACATTATTGGCTGGTTCAATATTAAAAGCTGCATTTTTATTTTCAGTGGCATTTACATTCGTTAAAGCAGGGATTTTGCCAGCATTATTTTTAACAACCATGGGATTTTTCCAGCTATACACTGCAATATTAGGTGGAATTATGGCGCTGGGATTGCAATCAGTCAGGAAAAGATTTGCAGCATAAAGTTGGTTTTCTAGGATAAATAATTCTATTTTATATAATATGCATAAAATCAAATATCTACTTAAAGATAGTAATGTTTATAAATAGGTAGATAATTTTCTCTGAGAAAATGAATGCAATAACTATAGATGGTAAGGGTTTTTTTGTTCATCAACAGAAGGGAAAGCCTGCAATAATCAGCAATACAAGTGTAGATGTAGTCTTAAGAACGCTGGATCAAGTTCATCAAGATAGGGAACAAATTGCAGAATTAGGGCTTCTAGAATCGCTGTCTCCTTATGTTATTGCCAAAAACGGTCTTCATATTGTTGTGGGTGATGGGTGGTACCTAGGAATCGATCTAAAAGCGCCTCAATCACCTCAATTAGATACTGAACAGGATGCCCACAGAGCTTCACATCTGGAAAGATTAGCTAGTAAGGAAGCTACAATGGTTAGAGTAAGCACAAATATACACATGGGTAAGGTTCAGAGACTCCCAAAAAAGAAGAACAGAAAACACCAAATGAGCGAAAAAGGAGGGGAGTTTAGTTCAAAAGATCTGATTTTTACTAGTGAATCGAGGGAACGTCTAAATTATTTAGATACGGTAAATGCAGGAAAGGTTCATGTGACAAATGCTTTGGGATTTACTGAACCTACTACCGTGCATATTGATAAAAGCGGTAGATGGTATATAACAGACATTTCAGAAAAGCTGTTACAAGTGGATCCAAAATCTTTTGATATGGTGCCTATGATAAATATCGTCGCACGCAGAAATTTCAGCGGGGGGGATTATTTAATCAGAACTTCACATAACAGGATATTTGAAGGAAGGGACTGGGTTATTAATTATGAATTGGATCCACAAACATTGGCAAGGTATGAAAATGTTACGATCCAATTGTCAAGTGTTATGAAACCCTCTGCAATTTCGGGTTGTTATCCTGGAAAGGGGAAACAAGGCAGAAATTATGAAAAAGAGCCTAAAGCAAGGAAAATAATTTTACACAGAGCGGATGATGTCTGTGCAGCTATGATAGATATCGCTGATGGGCATGCAAATCCAGGGGATTATGAAGCAATCAATGGGACAAGAAAGCTCTTACCTGAGTTAGAGAGAATTCAGAGGATAAGAGATAACATAAGTCCTGAAGTTGCCTTGCGTGCTGCTACTGATTACATGATAAAAAATATGGAAATCCCTCAGAATTATATGATGGAAAGGCAAGATGGGATAACTTCCAGAAATGGCGCCAGAAGTCAAATGTTCAATTATCGAAGAGTAAATCACAGAAACCAAGAGACTTATGATTTTCCAGTAAGTAACCAAGAACCTGACATTGTACAAGGAAGAGGCCAAGTTAGGGATAAACCCACAAGACAACTTCCATTACCTGCAAATATATTAGGAGCGATTGCAGTGTTTAGCTGCAGCGGCCAATATAGATAATCCTTATCCTTTTTTAATCTTTGCAACAAAAAAACCTTCAGTGTTATTGTCCTGAGGCCAAATCCTAAGGCATTTTTTTACTTCGGGATTATACTTTTTATTTTCAAATTCAGAGACAGCTTCACTCCTTTTTAATCCTTCCAATTCAAAGTATTCTAATTTTGCATTTTCATGTTTATTCAAGAGATAGTCAATAACCCCTTCATCCTCTTCAGGCTCAAGGCTGCAGGTGGAGTAAACTAATATTCCGCCTTCTCTCAGATTATTAAAACCAGTCTCCAAAAGCTGCCTTTGGATTCCAGCTAATCTACCAATCATAGTAGGATTCCAGATCCTTAAGGTTTTTAAGCTCTTTCTTATTGTGCCTGTACCAGAGCATGGAGCATCAACCAGTATCCTGTCAAATTCCATGCCTTTGAAATGCTGACCATACATCTGTGTAATGATGCAGTTTGTGACACCGCATCTCTGAAGATTAATGCCTAATGGAGCTAATCTAAGCCCTGTAAAATCATTAGCAACTAAAACGCCCTTATTCTGCATATATTGCGCAATCTGTGAGGCTTTACTGCCTGGAGCAGCGCACATATCCAACACAATCTCATGGGGTTTTGGATCTAAGACAATAGCCGGTATCATTGAGACAGCTTCCTGGATGTAGATATAACCAAGCTGATGCTCTATAAGGTTGCCAACATCCCTTCTTTTTTCTTCTCCTATCCCTTTATGCTCAATCCAGAACCCTTCTTTGCACCAAGGTATACTAGTTAGTTCCCAATCCGCTTCAATTCTTTCCTTTACTTGGTTTATTTCTATTTTCAAAGTGTTTACTCTTATTGATCTTCTTAGAAAAGATAAGGATACTTCTTTGAAAGAATCCCAATCAGTAAGCTTTGAATATCTTTCCTGGAATGCTTCTTTGATCTGTATTTCTTCAACCTGCATATCAAGGTAGAATTGGATAGCTTATATAAAAGTTATTAATATACTATTAAGAAAGGTTATTCTGTTAATAAATGGGGAAATTACTGCAATCTTTGAGTTAGAGTCTTTATTGCAGAGCTGAATATCTGATAAGTGGTGTTGTCTTTTATGTCTCCGGTTCTAGTCCCGCTCCCAATCTTTATCGAATACCCTAATTGAGTAAGAGCATCTTCGCTTACACTAGCTATGTTAGAGCCACTAAGCCTTAGCTCAAGGAGAGGAATCAATCTGGCTTTGTCCTTCCAATATTTATGCATTAAAGCTATCTCCAACGGATCATCAAAGAGTTTCAGCTTTCCATCTCCAACGTGTTTTAGAATTGAGGCAGTGTCGCTTAGAGAATACAATCCCATATCATTATATGAAGAGTGGTCAGAACTTGCCTCTCTACCTAAACACTTAATTCCCAATTGCTCACAAGTTTTATCCAAGGTAGCAGCATCTACTCCAAATGTTTTTATCATTTCGGTTCGTGTATAATAAGACCTATCTAGATCTATCGCTCTTCCGTTTTGTTTAAATTTGGGAAGATTGTGAGCTTCATTATCTTGTATTAATTTTAGATAGGCTTGAAGCCTAGCATAATCTTCTCCTGTGTAACTGGAGCCTTTGGGCCTAATATTAAGGTCTTCCAAGAGATACCTGACTATCTTTTGTTCAGTCAATTCTCTCCCATTACCATTGGATTCAGCGGCAATGTAGGTATGCCATGACTGGGATCTTGCAAGCATAACCATCCCATCGGAAGTGATATCCGAAACTGGATTTCTTAAAACAAAATCCTGGACAAGGCCATGCGGATAAAGGATATTTCCATCTAGCGTAATCACTTTAGAAGCAATCTCTCTAGCACTAGCTACTGTTCCAGACATTTTGATTAACTCTTGAGGGTGGTAAGATGTCTGAGTCAGTCTTGCTTTCTCATTGACTGTTAAACCCCCTTTTGATAAAGAAATGTATCCACCAAGGGATAAAGAAACAACCTCTGGAATTTGTATTCCAAGAGTGGTTGCTGCCGCACCTAATGCATTTTTTAGTTTATTTAGGTCTAAAGCATGATACTTACTTCCCCTAAAAATGACTGCCTCTGGAACAGCCCCCACTACAAGCTTATGCAGATCATCATGTCCAATTTCCATGCCGATAACTGAATCAGCCGTCGCTTTTTCATAACAATGCATTTCAAATTCTCTTACCTTATCAGATATAGACTGGATTTGTTCTCCTGATAGACTATTAGATATAGGTATCTCGGACCAATATGCTTTTGGAAAAGAACCCGCACCTAAATGATTTTGAATTAGTGCCCTTATTACATCTGCTTTCATTCTATGCTCCTGGTAATCTCTTATAGTGTCTACGTCAGATTGATGCAGCTTATTTCCTTTGAAGTATACTAAATTAAGCTTTCCAATGCAATAAGAAAATATAGCATCAGCAAGCCATCCTGTACCTGCAACGTGCTTTTGTGCATCTTCTTTTGAGAGAAGAGTTGCCTCAAATGCATCTAAGTTGGAGACTCCTTCTTTGTAAGCAATATCATCATATCTCCCGTCTGTTTTGCAGAAAGCCCTTATCTGTGATGGCTTAAAATGTAAATCATATGAGTCACTGATCAAGGTTGATAAAACAGGAACGACTCCGACATCAATTATTGATAATTGGTTTCTGCCATGCTTCTCGGATCCATACCCTCTAAGAATCTGTACTGATACTCCTAATCTAGATGAAGCATCCTCTAATGTATAGTGGTCAGCTGGAAGCTTTGTCCTTCGAGCTTCATCAATCTTCTGCCGTACAGCAACTGCAAGCTGTAGTTGTCCAGTATCTTTCCAATGATCTTCATTCCATTTTTGGATGCCGGGGAGAAAATAGAATTCACCATTTTTTCCGTTTACATGAATTGGATTAAGTATGCTTGTTTCAATTCCAAGCCTTTGCGCTTCTTCAATTATCACATCTAAACCTACAGGAATTGATTTGAGATATGTTTGAGCTGTTTCCCTTGTCCCAAAGTTGCCTGAAAATTCACGAGCATAAGACATACGTACAAATTCATTTGGCGTTTCTGGAAAATAGACCCTATCAAAATCCTGGATGGCTAATGACTTTCCATTCTCCCTTATTGGCCTTTCACTGCGCAGCTCTTCAAGTATAGGATTGGTTGTTTTAATGTGAGGCATTATCAGCAGCCAATTTTCAGATGGTATACCATAAGATTCTTTAAATTTTTCAACAGGCACATAACCTGATTGTTCTGGATTATCATAAAACTCCTTGATCTTGAGTCCTATCAGGACCCTCCTTTTAAGATCTGGATCTGCAGTTATTATTTTTTGTGTGGCTTCAATTGCCTGCGCGAGGTATAGCTGTTTATCCTCTCTAACAAAATGCTCTGGCAAGCATGGCAAGTTAAATGAAGAATGAGGGTTGATGCTTTTTTGTCTTTGTAGCTCGCCTAACTGATCCAATAGATCCTGCGGCGCTTCCTGTAAGTGAGGACTAACTAGCTCTTCAAGTCTTGTCCTTTGCATACCCCAATTCCTGATAGCATCATCAGAAAATCCAGGAACCCTATCTTTGAAATATTTTTGATAGAACCTATCAAGGTTATCATAGAATATTCCGCTCTCTTGTGAAAGATGTCTAAGGAGGCCTGTATCTTGTATAAAACCTAGCTCCTTTGCCTTACCAACAGTCAAACCAAGACGATGAGCAACCTCGGTTTCACTCATAAACTGATCATCTTTTTCAGCAGGTTTATAATTTTCTAAAGCGAGCTTTAATCTTATTCCAAGACGGATATGAGAAAGAACACCTAGACATCTTAATCTATATCTAAAATCCCTGAAATCCCACTCATGGTACCTATGGCACCCATCAATATTAAACGGTTCAAGAAGAATCCAGGATTTTTCTGGCATCGCTTTGTAAGCTGATGATTCATCTTTTATCACCTGATGAAGATCCAAATCATCTCCCATACTCTTAAAATAATCTGCACAGTCTGATTCAAATATGTCTGTTGCCACCTGAAGAGGGGAAACTGCTATCCCTTTGAATCTTTCCACATTCTCTGGAGTTGTTCTTAAATCAATACCTCCTGTAAAAAAAGGTAAATCCTGCCTGGCTCTTCTTTTCGCAGGATTGCTCAATATCTTGTTATGAATACTTAAAAAAGGATCCTTTGCATAATAGTTACAATACAATTGGGCAAGGTTCTCATGCCAAACGAATCTTTCTGGGCTATCTTTAGGATACAAATCGAATAAGAAGGAAGCGATTTTTCCTTGATCATTAAAACCCAATAATAATTTCCCTCTACCTTTAGACTCCATCCTGTATTCTTCCCAAAAATATTCATGCACCCTCTCACGATTTAGATTAGTCAATTGAAGACCTAGGGCAACTACCACATCATCCACAGTCATACCGCTGGGAAATGCAGGTTTCTGGTCTGCAGCTATTATATAGGCACCATTGCATGCTATATTTTTTTTGTGCTTATGGACTCCTTTAAGCAAAGGTTTTATCTGAACTGCAGGATAGCATGCACCAAATTTGCCATTTGAGTAATATCTGATTTTAATTGGCCTTATCTTATTAAACCTGGTATTGTATCCTTCATCAAATCTCCGCAACTCCTGAAGAAGAAGCCATGAGTGTACATGTTCTATATCAAATCTGCGGCATATCTCTTTATCATCAAACGTCCTCTCCTTAAGAGTACTGTAAGATGAGCGAGTAACACATATTGTATCCTCAGTTATTGTTTCAAAACCTCGGTGCGTATATATAGTGGATCCAGCTTGATTGACTGCCTGATCAAAGACTGCAAGCTTAATCAATCTCTTAAGGTCAGGCCTGCTAATCCCTAATTCACCCCTAAGATCATATTCATGAATTGTATCTCCAATTACCATTCTCGGAGTTTCTCTAATCCAAGACATAACATGTTCGCTAGATTCGCCAGGTAGATTTGTTACTTCGGTTGGATCAACTACCCTAATAGTAATTTTACACCCTGCTCCAAAAATATCCGCTGCTGAAGGTGAGGCGCCGCCTGTAAGAGCTTTATTTATAGCATTCTCAAGCGGATTTCCCTGACTAGACCAATGTTTTGTCATTTACAGAAAGCAGGAGTTTTATATAATTTATAAAGCTTTGTATAACTTCTAAATGGTGGTAACAATTGTTATAGAAATTAGATAGTTACAAATATTTTACCATATATGGGCCTTCTTTTTTATAGCCTAGCTTCCTAAAATATTCCCTTGCGCCGATCCCTGAGATGACTACCATCTTATTTTTGTAATAAGTCTTTGCAATATCCTCGGCCCTTTCTACCAATGCCTTTCCAATGCCTTTATGCTGTATCTTTCCTTTTTCTCCAATCTGGGCTGCCTCTCCGTAAACATGAAGCTCTCTCATTAAAGCGCTTTCACTGGTGATCTCTTTCCTTAAATATAAAGATGGAAACCTTAATCTGCAGAACCCAAGTATAATATCTTTTTTAATGTCTTCTGCTGAAATAAAAAATTCATTCCCTCCTGAGGCCAAATAATGCTTCTCTAGGATTTTAATGCTTTTAGGCACTGCGAGCTTCGGCTCCCTGCAGCGTATGCATCTACATCTTATTTTATGTTGCTTCATATACCTTTCAACATACTGCCTCAAGTTTGTCCTATCAACTCCGGCCTCTGTTATAAAGGTGGGGATATCCCTTTGGATTCTCATGATACGGATATGATCTGGCACAATTTTCTTAAATTTAGCAATGAGAAGAGAGGCATTTTTGGTTGTCAATGGCTGATATTTTTTCTTTTTCCATAAATCATAAAGTTTGGTCCCTTTTAACACCATACAAGGATATATCTTTAGCATATCAGGCTGGAATTCCTCATAATTAAAAAGGGCTGCAAGAGAGAACAAATCCTCTTTAAAGCAAACACCCGGCAATCCTGGCATCATATGATAATTAATTTTAAATCCAAGATCCTTTAAGATTCTTGTTGCCCTGATTGAGTCTTCTACAGTATGGCCTCTTCTTATCTTTTTTAGGACCCTATTATAGATTGTCTGAACCCCTAACTCAACCTTGGTGCAACCAAGCCTTAGAAGCTCATTAGCTTCTTTTAAGGTAGCACAATCAGGCCTTGTCTCAATAACCAAAGAAATACATCTGATACTGCTATTTTCATTTCTTAGTTGCTCTTTTTCCAAAGAGGATTTAATGTTTTCATATTTCAATAGTTTCCCATGGATCAAGCTCGTTCTTTTGATGTCAAAAATGTCTCCCGGAAGCTCAAAAAATTTTTTAAATGCAACTAAATCCAGATCACCTTTTCTAAAGAAAATAGTTGAGAAATCATTCATTGCCTTAAAAGAGAGCATGATAAAATTTTCCTGATATCCCTTTGGAAAAGATGGAAAAGTCCCGCCCATAATTATAAGCTCTAATTTATCAGGAATGTGACCCTGAACAACATACTGCTCCAACCTGTTCATAACCTGCAGGTAAGGGTCATAATTATTCCTTATTGCCCTCCTCGTTGCTGGTTCCTTGCCTGTATAGCTTTGAGGCACGTCCCCAAATACAGAGCCAGGACCCCCTGGACACATGATACAGGGACCGATACCTTTTTTTACATGGGGGCATGGCATGGGCTTAGTCATAACTGCACAGACTGAAACTCCGGAAATAGTCCTCGTTGGTTTTGTCAAAAGATAGCTCCTTATCTTCTTTGCATCTTCTGGTTTTGCATTCAGAAATATTTCAATGTCTGTTGGAATTTTTTGCAGGCTATATTTTTTGCAGAGCCTAGACTTAATATTATTCAGAGCTATTTTATTAGGTTTTTTTGATAATATTTCCCTTACTATTTCTCTATAAAATTTGTGGTACATTTTAATTAAAACATAAACTCAAATAGCATAAATAAAACATAGATTAATATTAAAATTAAACCGTCCTCCAACACGACTTCTTTTTTTTGCATTATAAGGAGGATAAAAAGTGTTCCAACAACAATAAAAATAGCCGTGATCATAATTGTCTTAAAACCTATAGAAAAAGGCTGTATTAATCCTACGATACCCAATACTAAGGTAGAATTTGCCACGATAGAGCCAAGAACGTTGCCAAAGGCGATATCCTGATGATGCTTCATGATGCTCCTAAGCTGCACTGTTAGCTCAGGGGTTGATGCACCTACACCAATCACGAATAAACCTATAATATAGGGGGAGATAGAAAGCATATTGGATAGAGTTATTGAAGAATAAACAAGCCACCTTGCGCCCAACAGTAATGCTATTAAGGATCCGATAAAAATGAGTGAATCCTTGAGTATATTCTGCAATCCGATATCTTTTTTTATTTTACCCAATCTTCCTTCTGCATTCCATAATCGCCAGATATATATAAAAAAAGCGATTAACAAGATGGCTCCATCCACCCTTGAAATAGAACCATCCATGATTAATAGAATAGGCAGCACAGATAATAAAAGGGTGATTATGGGAGCGTTACCAACCGCATTTTCATTTATTTTGGTTTTCCTTGCAACTAGAAGTATGGCTCCGATCAAAGGTATTTTAAAGAGATTAGAGCCAAGGACCGTCCCTAGCACTATAGACCCCTGGCCAGCAAGAGCACCGGTGATCGAGGCTACTAATTCAGGAATGGCTGTTCCTATTGAAACCACTATGAAACCAATCAAATAATCAGAAATCCCCAATTTTTTTGCGTAGTTGCTAATGCTGTAAACCAAAAGGTCTGATGATTTTGCAACAACCACTAAACTGGCAGCGATAACTCCCACATAGAACAGCAACGGATGAATTGCAGACAACATTTTAGTTCACCCTAGACTTTTTTAATTTAGCTGATAATTTTAGTATCTCTCCAAATATCAAAACTAGGGAGGACATCAACACTACATAAACCCAGTCCATGGCGCTAAGCGACACAGTTTGGAAATAGACGCGGATTGGAGTATATATAACAATAATCTGTAATAATAGAGAGAGGATTATTGCTGCTATAAGCTTAAGATTTGAGAAAAATCCTAATTCAAATATGGATTTCTCCTCTGATCTGCAGTTCAATACGTTGAACATTTGGAATATAACCAATGTTGAAAAAGCTATTGTTTGAGCATGGGCCAGGTTGCCTGGTGTATTATGTATCTTAAAAATGGCTAAAGTTCCAACTGCGATTATAAGGCCATACAGCACCATCTTTATTGTGCTTTTATATGTAATAATGTTCTCTTTAGCATTTCTAGGTTTTCTTTCCATAATATCCTTTTCAATAGGATCTACACCAAGAGCTAAAGCAGGTAAACCGTCTGTTGCAAGATTTATCCACAATATCTGTATCGCTATAACTGGCAGAGCATTTCCAAAAAAATCTGAAAATAGTATTGCAATAAAGATAGTTAATATCTCTCCAAGATTTGAGCTTAGCAGATATTGAACAAACTTCATTATATTGTCAAAAATACCTCTTCCTTCCTCTACAGCATTTACAATTGAAGCAAAGTCATCATCTGTTAAAATCATATCAGAAGCTTCTTTTGCAACATCATTTCCTGTAATTCCCATGCTAATCCCAATATCTGCTTTCTTCAATGCAGGGGCATCATTGACTCCGTCACCAGTCATTGCCACTACATGCCCTTTTTTCCTGAAAGCTTCCAGAATCTTAACCTTGTGGCTTGGATTGACCCTGGCATAGATTCCAATATCCTCAACCTCTTCGCTTAGATCCTCTATCTCATCAAGCTCTTGCCCTGTAATAGCCCTACCTTCTATATTGATTTCTTTTGCAATAGCTCTAGCTGTCCCTATATGGTCACCAGTAATCATCACTATCTTGATTCCAGCTTTCTTGCATTTTGCAATAGCTTCCGCCACATCAGGTCTAGGCGGATCAATCATCCCCTGTAGTCCGACAAATACCATGTTATTTTCTTCTAAGTAGCTGCTCTCCTTGAATGCAAATCCCAAAACCCTTAAAGCTTCGCTTGAAAATACCTCATTAACTTTTAGGATATTCCTTTTATCATCCCTAGTCAGTCTATGCAAATCCCCATTAATCAGGATCCTATCGCACAGTTCTAGGATAACATCAGGAGCTCCCTTACAGAGAACGGTTTTTTTACCATCAAAATTGTGATATGTTGACATTCTCTTGCGCTCAGAACTAAATCCTAATTCACCTAATCTCGGATGGCTTTTCTCAAGATCTTCTTTTTTAATTCCTGCCTTTGCCGCAGAAACAATCAATGCGCCCTCAGTTGGGTCTCCAATAAGCTCATCTCCTGAAAATGAGGCATCATTGCATAAAGCGCTTATCTCAAATAACCTGGAAAAAGATTTTGGGTTAACTACTTTTTTGTTAATCTTGAATATGCCCTCAGTGCTATAACCTGAACCCGTTAACTCAATAGTGAGATGGTCAACATAAATCTTCCTAACAGTCATCTGATTACAGGTCAATGTGCCTGTCTTATCTGTGCAGATTACAGATGTACTGCCAAGGGTTTCAACAGAAGGGAGCTTCCTTATCAAAGCATGCCTTTTGAGCATTCGTTGAACTCCAAGGGCTAGGCAGACCGTTACTATAGCGGGCAAACCCTCAGGTATAGCGGCTACAGCTAGGGCTACTGCAAAGATAAACATTTCTATTAGCTCTAATTCACCTTTAAAAAATCCTGCAATAAATACAATGACTGCTATTATAATGACAGCCCATCCAATCCATTTACCCAAGCTGTCTAGCTTTTTTTGCAGATTTGTGGGTTCTCTTTTGGCCTCTGCAATCATGCCGGCTATTTTTCCGATTTCTGTATTCATACCAGTCTTTGTAACCACTGCCTCACCCCTACCAGCAGCAACAATGGTTCCAGAAAATATCATATTTTTTTGGTCAGGCATGGCTGTTTTTTCAGACAGAACAAGATGGTTCTTCGTTACAGGTAATGATTCCCCTGTTAAAGCAGCTTCCTGGGTTTTAAGGGTAAATGACTGTATTAACCGTGCATCTGCAGGTATCTTTTCTCCGGTTTCTATAATTATAATATCCCCAGGTACAAGGTTAAGCGCATCAATCACCTGATCTTTTCCATCTCTTATGACCCTTGCCTTCAAGGAGGCCATTTTTCTTAAAGCCTCAATGGCTTTTTCTGCCCTGAACTCCATAACGAATCCTGAAATCGCCATCAAAACCAAGATTATGGCAATAACCAATGCATCAATACTCTCTCCGAGAAATACAGAGATTATCAATGCTGCAATTAAAATGTAGACAATAAAATTATTAAATTGGGACAAGAAGATTTTAACAGGGTTTATTTTCTTCTTTTCTTTAATCTCATTTAATCCTTCTATAAAGAGTCTTCGTTTTGCTTCATCCTCAGTCAAACCTTTTTTTGAGGTTTTCAATTCCTTAAAAACATCTTCTATTTTCTTTGAGTGGTACATTATCGTCACCTATTTTTTGCTATATGATCTGAATTCTTCCTCTATTTTTTTAGAGAGATCCATTTTCCATCTATTCTCAAGCATAATCGGCTCTTTTTTCAAAAGGTCAACTCTGGCAAAAGCGTCATCTATTGAATGCCTGTTCCATCCTTCTGAGGTTAATTTTTCTGTTATCTGATTTTTTGTGTAACCACAGTTAATCTCCCTTTGAATGTAATTAGCTAGCCTTGTCATTGTCAGATTCTCAATACGCTCTTTATCCTGCTCCTTTTTTATTTCTCCTGCACTGATTTCTTTGGCAATGAGGGTTGCTGCCAAACTACTTAATATCAGGATTAATACCCCAAACAATATAACCGCTGTTAGAGATATTCCAGTCTGAACCTCAAAATTAGATCTGATGCTCATGCCTGATTTGGTTATGCTATCTACACTGCATTTCATCATTTCAACAGGTTTTTTCAGTTCAGTATAACAATTATCTAAATCCATACAGGTTCTAAACTGATAACCCGCTTCGCAGGGTGACCATTCTTCACATGTCCAGTCTTCTCTACAGGCCCGCTCTACTGCTTTTCCTATGAGATCATTCTTGAATTTGTATATTCCTACAAATACGGCAAGGTAAATAACTACACTTATCAGAATCAATACTAAAACTCCTGTTTTCAAATCATTTTTTGATGTGTTCATCTTTTGCCTTTTATGTCCTTTAAATCCTTGAGGAAATACTCAAGGCAATCCAGAGCGCAAAATGTGGCCTTTTTCCTGAAACTTTCAGGGCCGAATATTAGAGTATAATTTTCTGTACTTTCAGGGTTAAGCTCATTTGAGCATACAGAGCAGGCCTGCGCATGTTCTTTTTGATACTCAGTTATCTTTTTTTCAACTAGATTCTTTAAATGTATGCCTCCAGAATTTAAATCTTTTTTTATCTTCAATAATTCGTCATAATCTAATGCATTTACTATCTCTTTAACTGTATAGGGCATTTTAGGTTCCTACCAACTTGTCTATACTTTCTTTAGCTGTCTCCTCAAATTTAATATACCATTTATTGGCCACTGGATCGTAAGAAAAGATTACATTATGCTTCTTTTTCTTATCTAGGGCAAATAACAAGGGCATCGGTATTGTTGTTTCAAAACTACTGCCTCTCTTGTACAGCTTCCTCCTAAATTCTGTAGCCATTTTTCATATGAACATATCATATACTTATTTTTTTACTTAATAATTTTATAATTTAATAACTTATAAATATACTTATATTTAAAGATTATGGTTCTGGTTTGGCATTATTTATCATGTAGAAATTATGGTGGTAGTTTGGAATGGAGAATCCATTTAAAATCACAAAAATAGATAGATCTATATTATTAGAAACTTCTTATAAAAAGTTTCTACCAGATTCTGTTATCCTGACTACCTTGTTCCTGCCATTTTTTTTAACAGTCAATAAACCAAAATCCGCCAGCTTATTAATCCTTTTTCTTGTGGTAGTTTTAGTGATGGAAAAGTTCTTGCTAACGTTCTTAAACGACACTTTTTCATTACTGTTCACATAGATAAGAATCTCCTGCAAATCATCTCCCAGTTCTGATCCTGCATCACCTCTGGGCTTTGGAAGGTCCCTCAATTCTTGCTCCAGCAAGGTCAGCTCCTGCTGATTTAACGTCAGAGGGTTTACATTTAGCATCAAGATTGAATCATTCACCACAACCTCATCGTTAACAGAGTAAATAAACTTTAGAACATTATGAAAGCCATTCATATTTATTAGATAATCCAGCCGGTCTAGAAGAATGATAGATTTCTTATTTGACCTGATAAAGTCCTTAATCTTCATTTTTAAAACCTCAGTGTTTACGCTCGTCAGGAAATCCTTATTTTTTTGCCGAGTCAACCATATAAAAGGAGTATTCAGATCGTACTTCTTTTTTAGCTCCCCAGGATCTGTCCTTGTGATACACAGGCCTTTGTAGCCTGAACTTAATGTTTCTGAAAATACCTTGTAAGCCCTGTCAGGCATTGATTCCTTAATAATATAAGAAGTATTATCTGATGGTTTTTGCGAAACCTCTTTTTTTTCCTGAATAAGACCCACATTATCACCCTTTTATGAGGAAGACGACACCCTAAATAAACACAAAACGAGGTTATTTATAAATATTATTGTAAAAATTAACACTATGTTTAAAAATAGATGTTAAAGGATGTCAGATGATGCCAAATGAGGGTTATTAAGGATAAACAGGGTTAGAAAAAAAGAATACAAAGGTTTTTAAATAATAAATTAATCCTCAGGGGCAAGGGCTTGTGGTCTAGTGGCTATGACAGCACCCTTACAGGTTATGCTATGAAAGGTGTTAGTCCCCGGTTCGAGTTTACATCAACGAAATTCCGGGCAGGCCCATTAGGTGAAGCCATAAATTGGCTTCGCCAATTTAAAATCAGTTGCGCCAGTGATCTAGTGGCTATGATAGGGCCTTGCCATAGAAATGTAAAAAGGCTCTCACCCGAGTTCGAATGGGAAATACCTCGAAAGTCTCGGCTGGCGCACCTTTTTTTTGACAACCTATGAGGCCACATTATACCTTGTTTCTGGAAATGTCTGATCAAAGGCAGAACCAATGACCCTCTTTGCATTTCGATACCTTATCAGGGAATAACCTCTGTGAACATGAATTGCAATATTGTCCCCTAAATTTGCTGGATCAAATGCCTGGGCTATCCTATGCAATCCACCATCGAAGGAAATAATCCTAAGGTTGCCATCGTTCCTATTGTGGGTAGCAACATATGAGTTAGAGAATAACGACTTATCTTCAATGTTTGACTTAACATGCTCTACGTTATGTAACACTTGCGAAAACTTTTCATGCCCTCTGTAATCTGCAACTTGGTCTGATGTTATATTCCTAAGAAAATCCATAACTGCCTTTTTATATTCATATTGCACTCGGAAGATTGGCTCGAAGTAAGGATTTGCATCATGGATTCTTACTAAAGCGTTTACCATTTCAGAATCAAATGGCTGCTTTTCTCCATCTTGCCATAATTTATATCCCTTTAAATCAGCCTGATCCACCCAGGCATCTAATTCCCTTTTTACCTCAACTGGAAGTATAAGATTTTTATGAGTATGAAACATTTCTTGGACAAATTCAATGTACTCATGGTTTAATAGCTGAATCGATCTGGCTAAGCGCATTACATCCTCGCTGTATATTCTTTGATATATTATGAGGGCAGGTATATCATAACCATTTATTATGGGAGTGGGTAGACCTGACAAATCCAACCCAGGCACTTCTATATTGCAGAACGGCTTGAAACTATTTGTATCTAATGCTACGGTAGTCTTCCTTTGTTCAAGGATAGACTTAAACCTTCTCATCAAGTCATCTAATGTAAGCTTAGAATTCATAGAAATTAAAAAAAGATTCCATTTGATTAGTATTGTAAAATAATAGATAAAATTTTTTTAAAAAACTATTTTTCCATGTATTTAACGACGTGATGCCATTATAAAATGGTCTATAAATAGAATCTTGCCAAAGATAGCCATTTATATTCAAAGCACACAATATTACTTCCTTTAGTTCAAAAAATCTCAAAAAATTTAAGATCATTAAATCCTTGGAGTTAACCTGGGCTTTATAAAGTTAACCTTTAAAAAAAATGGGCCCGCAGGGATTCGAACCCCGGACCTCCGGCTGGCCTAGAGAGCTTTTGGATTTAATTTCTTGCATCCAAAAACGTCATATAAGACTTACGCCCCTAGAAAAACAATTTCTAGAAACGGCGCTCTAACCAGGCTGAGCTACGGGCCCTTGGCTCAGCACCTTAATAGTGAGCACTTAAAAATGGCGTTAACTTTATTAAATTTTCTATTCGATTACAACAGAATATATTTATAGAAGAATCAATCTAACTAAAAATGTAATTAATTCATGTCTGAGCTTTCACATGTAAAATGATGAACTTCCAGAAAAAAGAGAATGTATTTAGGCAGATTGCTGAGGAAAAGCCATATCTAGTTTTCCCGTTTAATGAGAAATGTTTTTATTCTGAGGCCAAAAGAAGAATAAGCGAAGAATTAAGCTAGTTATGTTGCAGATTAGCTTATAGTATAAAGGAAAAAAATAAGAAATCAAAAAGATAGGAACCTTTTTAAACTGAGCGCGATTTTTTTAGTTGTAAGCCCCCATGGTGTAGTCCGGTCAATCATCCCGCCTTTTCGTGCTGAAAATTTCATCGAAAAAAGGCGGGGACGTGGGTTCAAATTGGAGGAAGCCAACAATGGCTTCGCCATTGAAAGTCCCGCTGGGGGCATCAAAATATTTATAAATGAGTAAGAAAATATAAGAAAATAATAATTACAGGTGAAACATTAATGAAAAGAAGCTCAAGACGCTGGAAGAAAAAAGGACAGATGAGATGGAAGTGGCAACGCAAGAGGATGAAGAAGGAAAAAAGAAAGCGAGCCAAGAGATAGAAAGATTTAAATAGGCAGTTCATTTTCCTAATTAAAATATCGCCTCCTGAATAAAAGTTTCTGATTATATGACGGTATTATACCCGTCTTTTTCTGTGTCAGAATTGTACTTGACAGTATTGTTAAGTATGGGTAAGTTTGTAGTGAAACTACGTTTTTAAGTTTTAGCCTAATAATTCCCGTTGATCCTGCGGGAGATTGCTGCTATTAGAGTTTGACTAAGCCATGCAAGTTCAAGGGTCGCAAGACACTGGCAAACTGCTCAGTAACACGTCATTAATCTGCCCTTAGGTCTGGAATAACCTCGGGAAACTGAGGCTAATACCGGATAAGGGATTAATTCTGGAAGGAATTTTCCCTTAAAGGTTACGCCTAAGGATGAGATGGCGGCCGATTAGGTTGTTGGTGGTGTAAAGGACCACCAAGCCAACGATCGGTAGGGGCCTTGAAAGAGGTAGCCCCGAGAAGGGCACTGAGACACTGGCCCTAGCCCCACGGGGTGCAGCAGGCGCGAAACCTTTACAATGCACGAAAGTGTGATAAGGTAACTCTAAGTGCTTACCTTTTGGTAGGCTTTTGCCAAGAGCAAATATCTTGGCGAATAAGTGGTGGGCAAGACGGGTGCCAGCCGCCGCGGTAACACCCGCGCCACAAGTGGGAATCACATTTATTGGGCCTAAAGCGTCCGTAGCCGGTTTAATAACTCTTTTGTGAAATCGTTAACATGAACTTAACGGCGGGCAAAAGAAACTGTTAAACTTGGAACCAGGAGGAGTCAGAAGTATTTTCGAGGTAGCGGTAAAATGTTATAATCTCGAAAGGACTACCGGTGGCGAAGGCGTCTGACTAGAATGGATTCGACGGTGAGGGACGAAAGCCAGGGGAGCAATCCGGATTAGATACGGGAAGATTTCCTAAAAAGTTTCTGGAGTGAGCTTATAAGATTGTTTTAATACTGCTTTATACGCAAATGAAAGAAAAAATGAAGTCTTTCCCGCTAACTACCCGAGTAGTCCTGGCCGTAAACGCTGCGAGCTAGGTGTTGCGTATTCTTTGAGAATACGCAGTATCGAAGCGAAGGTGCTAAGCTCGCCGCCTGGGAAGTATGGTCGCAAGGCTGAAACTTAAAGGAATTGGCGGGGGAGCACTACAAGGGGTGCGGCGTGCGGTTTAATCTAACTCAACGCAGAGAATCTCACCAGGAGCGACGGCAGGATGAAAGTCAGATTAAAGGTTTTACTTGACGAGCCGAGAGGTAGCGCATGGCCGTCGTCAGCTCGTGCCGTAAGGTGTCCTGTTAAGTCAGGTAACGAGCGAGACCTGCACTCACAATTGCTAACAAGTCGTAAGATGATTGAGCACATTGTGAGGACTGCCTTTGAAAAGAGGAGGAAGGTGCAGGCTACGGTAGGTCTGTATGCTCCGAATCTTCTGGGCTACACGCGCGCAACAATGGTAAGGACAATGGGATGCAACTCCGAAAGGAGAAGCTAATCCTTCAAACCTTATCTTAGTCCGGATTGAGGGCTGAAACTCGCCCTCATGACGTTGGAATCCCTAGTAATCGGGTGTCAACACCGCCCGGTGAATATGTCCCTGCTCCTTGCACACACCGCCCGTCAAACCACCCGAGTAGGGTTTAGATGAGGCTTAATTTTCAATTAAGTCGAATCTAAGCTTTGCGAGGAGGGTTAAGTCGTCACAAGGTAGCTGTAGGGGAACCTGCAGCTGGATCACCTCCTTTTTTTTAATTTATTGTGTTGCAAAAAACGCTTACGCGTTTCGTACACATCAAACTTACCCATTTATTTTTTTAAGGGCCTGTAGTTCAGTAGTAGAACGTCGCCCTTGCATTACGGATCCAAGTAAGGCGAAGGTCCTGGGTTCGAATCCCAGCGGGTCCATTTCATAATTATTTTTTAATCGCAAATCAGGATCTGAGCATTCTGATTGAAGGGTTGATATTCATGAGACCATGCATAAGACTAGATTAACGCTATTAGGTGGATGGCTTGGCTCAAATACTGATGAAGGGTGTGACAAGCTACGAAATGCTTTGGCGAGGCGCATGTAGCCTTTGAACCAAAGATTCCTGAATGTGACTTCACATTTAATCCGTAAGGATGGGGCACGCAGGGAATGGAAACGTCTTAGTACCTGCAGGAAAAGAAATCAATTGAGATGCTGTTAGTAAGAGCGACTGAAAGCAGTGTAAGACAAACTGAATTCTTTATAGTAATATAAAGAAGATGTGGTGTTATAGGACTGCCCTTATATCCTAACTCGGGAAGCTGAACTTTTCTGGAATGAAAGGTCGCAGAGGGTGATAGCCCCGTAAGCATATCTGAGTGGATTTAGGCAGTATCCTGAGTAGTGTCCATTGAATATTGGGCATGAATTTGGGAGGCATTAACTTCCAATTTTAAACATGAATTTGAGTCCGATAGCAAACCAGTACAGTGATGGAAAGCTGAAAAGAACCCTTAACAGGAAGTTAAAAGACCCTGAAACCTAATAGCTATAGTGGGGTACTGCTCTTCGGAGTTGTACCGTGCGTTTTGGATAACGTGCCAGGGAGTTTATTCTAGTGGCGAAGCGAAAGCTTAAGCGAAAGCAACATACCTGCAGCTTGCGAGAGGTGGAGTACGAAAGTGCTCGAAGTCACTAGGATCTGACCCGAAACCAGACGATCTAGCCCTGAGTAAGGTGAAACGAAGGTAAAACTTTGTGGAGGCCTGAAGAGGTTCTACGTGCAAGTGTTCTTCTAACTCGGGGTTAGGGGTAAAAAGCCAATCGAGTTTGGTGATAGCGGGTTCCTACCGAAGTTGGCCGCAGTCAAGTCTTAAATGAGATGTCTAGTGAGGTAGAGCTACGGATCAGGGATTTAGGTTCCGAAAGGGATCGATCCCTTGTCCAACTCCGAACTCCTTAGAATCAAAGAGTTTAAGAGACGGGGCGCCTTGGGGTAAGCTTGGTGTCCGAGAGGGGAACAACCCAGACTAAAGTTAAGGTCCCTAAATACTGGCTAATTGTTAAAGGGGGAAGGTTGTCTATTGTCAAAGACAGCGAGGAGGTTGGCTCAGAAGCAGCCACCCTTTAAAAAGTGCGTAACAGCTTACTTGTCAAGACAATAGGCGCTGAAAATGGACGGGACTAAGTCAGTTACCGACACTTTAGACAACTGCAAAGTTTGTGGTAGGTAGGTGTTCTCATGGGGTAGAAGTGTTTTGGAGACAAGATATGGACCTATGAGAAATAAAAATCCTGGTGGTAGTAGGAACTTAGCAGAGTGAGAATCTCTGTCACCGGAAGGGCTAGGGTTCCTTGGCAATATATCTTAGCCAAGGGTTAGTCGATCCTAACCGATTTCATAAATTGAATGATGGGAAAGGGAAACAGGTTAATATTCCTGTACTATCTAAGTATGTATGGCGACATAAGTCTAGTTTCCGATGCTTTGGATTAGGCTAACACAGGTCATCTACTGTGTTAATCAGAATAAATCAAGGGAGTATCGTAATGATGAGAACTTGATTAAATCTGAGAACAGTGCCTCTTTGAGGCATTTAGCTGATATCTGGAGTCCGTGAAAAAGAAACTGGAATAAATCTTAGATATTCGTACCAAGAACCAGCACAGGTGCCCCTAGGTGAGAAGCCTAAGGTGTGAAGGAGTAATCTAGTTGAGGGAACTCGGCAAATTGGCCCCGTAGCTTAGGTATAAGGGGTCCCTGCAATTGTGGCTGTAGAGCTGCAACTGCAAGGTACAATAACTAAGGAGGTCCGACTGTTTAACAAAAACTTAACTGAGTGCTAAGCTGTAAAGCCTTGTATACTCAGTGACGTCTGCCCAGTGCCAGTACTTTAAACTTTCTTCCAAGAGAGCTAAGAGCTGGTAAACGGCGGGGGTAACTATAACTCTCTTAAGGTAGCGAAATACCTTGTCGTTTGATTGACGACCTGCATGAATGACGTAACGAGATCTCCACTGTCCCCAACTAGAATCCTCTGAACACTCTTTCCTGGTGCAAAGGCCAGGGATCTTCAGTGGGAAGCGAAGACCCCGTGAAACTTTACTGTAGCTTGTTGCTGCGATGTGAGTTTTGTTGCATAGCGTAGGTAGGAGTCGCTATGGCTTAGATTTTGGTTTAAGTATAGACTACAATGTAACACTACCCTCCAAAACTTACATTGCTCACTCTTTTTAGAGGACACCAATAGGTGGACAGTTTGGCTGGGGTGGCACCCTGCTGAAAAGGTATCAGCAGGGCCCAATGGTTGGCTCAGGCCGGTCAGAAATCGGCTGTAGAGTGCAAGGGCAAAAGCCAGCCTGACTGTATTCTCAATAAGTCGGAATGCAGAATAGAAATATTGGCCTAGCGAACCTCTATGTCCCTCTTAATGGGGGCTAGAGATGACCGAAAAGTTACTCCGGGGATAACAGAGTTGTCGCGCCCGAGAGCTCATTTTTTGTAAAGCCAATGCTTTACTAAGAGTTTATCGACGGCGCGGCTTGCTACATCGATGTCGGCTCTTCCTATCCTGGTAGTGCAGAAGCTACCAAGGGTGGGGGTGTTCACCCATCAAAAGGGATCGTGAGCTGGGTTCAGAACGCTGTGAGGCAGTTTGTTTGATATCTACTGGAGATGTCGATGTCTGAGAGGAAGGACGTTCTAGTACGAGAGGAACGTGCGTTCGACGCCACTGGTTTACCGGTTATCTGACAAGGTATGCCGGGCAGCTACGCGTTAAAGGATAAGTGCTGAAAGCATCTAAGCACGAAGCCTGCCTCAAAAAGAGACATCATAGAACACTCGTAAAACACGAGTTTAATGGAATCGATGTGTAAGCACAAAGCTTCGGCGATGTGTTCAGCATGCGATCTCCAACAGTTCATCACTAGTCTATGCATGGTTTTTCATTTGTTTTCTAAGATTATAAGAAAAATAACTCATTAGGTTTAGCCCTATTATTTATCCCTAATAGGAAGAAATCTAAGATATCCAATAGTACTAAATTTTCATCTTCAAATTCTAAACCTGAACTTTTGCGTTTTTCGCCGACAACACATAATACAAAAAATCAAACCAGAAAATGGCGTTTTAAAGGCTATAATCCTAAAATTTATCGAATTCAGCCATTTTGACAAAATAAAAAACGCAAAAGTTTAGTAAACGTATGTATTAGCACACCCACTATAACCTAAATTTCTTTCGTCAATAAAAAATCTATATTTTTCACTACCTAAATCTTAATATATATCTTATATATATTAAATAATATGCGCAAAATTCCTTTCAATC